>ERZ791760.41-NODE-41-length-77597-cov-48.445307_pt1 | contig 77597 bp, 90 predicted proteins | sample MGYA00509950_ERZ791760 | MGnify/ENA primary metagenome ERZ791760 (study PRJEB30046, sample SAMN00792002) | human gut metagenome | study: EMG produced TPA metagenomics assembly of the A metagenome-wide association study of gut microbiota in type 2... | reverse complement strand
ACTGCGAGGTGGTTTTGCCCTTAATGGTGATGTCTTTTTCCGTCACCCAGCCACCATTACGCTGTATCTGAACCAGCAGGCGAACTTCCGACGGATTCCGGTCCCCCTTTGAGGTGGTTTCCACCAGTGCCTGCACGCCGAAGGTAAAGCGCAGTCGGTCGATGTTTGCCGACGTGATGGCGCGGGTGATCGGCGTGTCGTATTTCACTTCCGTACCCAACACCGTCTCGGAGCCGGAGGATTCAAATCCCTCCGGCGGAGTCTGCTCCTGCTCACCAGCCCGGAACACCACCGTGACACCGGCGATGTTGGTATTCCCATCACTGTCCAGCACCGGCGTACTGTTCAGCAGCACGCTTTTTAATCCATCCACCGGACCTTCAATCGGCCCTTCACTGATGGCATCAATCACACTCAGCAACTGCGTGGACTTCAGGTTGTCCTTCGCTTCGCGCGGGGTATGCCCCTTACTGCTTCCTTTACCCATTCCTCACGCTCCATAAACGACAAAACCGCCCGCAGGCGGTTTCACATAAAACATTTTGCATCAGCGACCAATCACCACAACCTGACCACCGTCCCCTTCGTCTGCCGTGCTGATCTCCTGAGAAACCACGCGTGACCCCACGCGCATTTCACCGTACAGAACCGGCAGAACATTGCCCTGGGCAACCATGTTATCCAGTGAGGAGAAATAGGTGTTCTGTTTGCCGTTATCCGTTGTCTGTGTACGGGGAGTTCTGGCTTTCGGTGCCAGCATCTGCGCCACACCACCGAGCACCATACTGGCACCGAGAGAAAACAGGATGCCGGTCATACCACCGGCCCCAATGGCTGCCCCCCATGCTGCAAGGGTGGCCCCGGCGGTAAAGAATGATCCGGCAATGGCGGCAGCCCCCAGGACAATCTGGAATACGCCACCTGACTTGGCCCCGGCGACTCTGGGAACAATATGAATCACAGCGCCATCAGGCAGAGTCTCATGTAACTGCGCCGTTAATCCGGACGTGCTGACATCCTGCCCGGCAATCCGTACCTGATACCAGCCGTCGCTCAGTTTCTGACGAAACGCCGGGAGCTGTGTGGCCAGCGCCCGGATGGCTTCAGCCCCCGTTTTCACACGAAGGTCGATGCGGCGGCCAAATCGTTGTAAATCCCCGTAAAGGCAGATGCGCGCCATGCCCGGTGACGCCAGAGGGAGTGTGTGCGTCGCTGCCATTTGTCGGTATACCTCTCTCGTTTGCTCAGTTGTTCAGGAATATGGTGCAGCAGCTCGCCGTCACCACAGTAAATGGCGGCATGATTCGGCACCGATGAACCAAAACAGCACAGCAGCACATCGCCCGGCTGCGCCGCTGACAACGGCACCTGATACAGCCCTGTGGCCTCCAGATTATCCAGATAGAGATTCTGACCGTTACGCCACCAGTCATCCCCGCGATGAAAATCCGGCATCTCAATCCCCGCCAGATGGTAAGCATCCCGGAACAGCGTGTAACAGTCCGTCACCCCGTGCTCAAAGCGCCGCCCGGTGAGATGCGGCACACAGCGGAATTTATGAATCTCCCCCCGGCAGACCAGCCACCACGGCAAATCACTCTGCACCTGCAGCCGCCGGTCAGCCTCACTCAGCCAGGGCAGACCACCGGGGTGGCTGTGGACCAGCGCCACAATCTCACCCTGCATTTCTGCCCGCAGCCAGTCCTCCGGCGACATCCGGAAATACTCCTCCGGCTCACCGGAGATATTCACGCAGGGAAAATATCTTTCCCCCTCCGGCGTTCTCACCACGAAGCCGCACGACTCCGCTGGCGCACATCGCCGGGCGTGCGCCAGAATCGCTGATTCTGTCTCTGTCATGGGATTTACTGCGAAAGTTTGTTAATGGAAAGGAAGCTGCCAAAGTTGCCGACATTATTGCGAAACTTACAGCCACTCAGGCATTTGCTGCATTTATCCTTCGTGATATCGGACGTCGGCTGATCATATTCATCCGCGACAGCCGGGCCGTGATAACCGCACTCATCACCGCGATAGGTCCAGGTGCAGGTATTAGCCAGCATGATGCGCCCCGGAAAAACGGCACCATCCGTTTCCGTCGGTGTGGACAACACAAAGGAGGCACTGACCGCACTCAGTTCGCTGCACTGCTCGATGCGCCAGCGGCTGAACACCTCCTGCTCCGGATCGGCGTCGCTGTTTCCGTTGACGAAGTTCACCGCATCCAGAAAACGGGCGTAAACCTTACGCCTGACCACCGTTCCGCCGACCAGACTCTGCAGGTCTTCCGCCATCCCCGTGACCATGCCGTGCAGGTTAGAAACCGTCAGTGTCGGACGGGCAGCACTGCCCTTGCCGTTCAGTTCAAATCCCGTCCCCTGAATGGGGTATGCCTGATACTGCCGCCCCTGCCAGGTAACCGGCTCACCTTTTTCGTTCTGCTCATTACAGAAAAAATAACGTTCTCCACCGACCTCTGTCAGGTCGATTTCCCAGAGCACCACGCTGGCCGACTGCTCCGCACGGGTGCATTCATTCAGTGTTTCCTGCCGGATATCCTGCATCAGTTCACCACCTGTTCAAACTCTGCGCTGAACTCAACACGCAGCATACTGACCCGCGACGACCATTTTGCGCAGGTCACCTTTATCTGCCGCCACTCATAAGGCGGCGTCCACAGAAAGGATTTCCAGCCCCCGTGCTCTTCCAGAAACGACTCCAGTACCGTGGCCTCCTCACGGGGGACAGAAAGCGTCACGCTGTACGTTTTCAGGTTGGCATTCAGCCCGGCAGGCGCTCGCTGGGAATAGCCATCACCAAAGCGCACCTTTCTTACAGAAGGGACCGAAGCCACATCCATACCGGGTTTCACTTTCCAGCGGAAGGTCTTCATCGTCCACCTCCGGAGAACAGGCCACCATCACGCATCTGTGTCTGAATTTCATCACGGGCACCCTTGCGGGCCATGTCATACACTGCTTTCATCATCTGTGGACCTGGCAGACCATTCGTACCGTCGTTCTGAATCACCACGTGATTGTTCTGATTAAAATTAATGCCTTCAGCCCGCCGCATCTGCGCCGGACTTCCGGCACCGCCCACATAACCACCTTCCGCATAGCCCCGCATCAGGCGGTACAGGTTGCCGACACCAATTCGGCTGGTTGCCTCCTTCGTGAAGACAAATTCACCACGGTGAACAATCCCCGCTGGCTCATATTTGCCGCCGGTTCCCGTAAATCCTCCGGTTGCAAAATGGAATTTCGCCGCAGCGGCCTGAATGGCTGTACCGCCTGATGCGGATGCGCCGCCACCAACAGCCCCGCCAATGGCGCTGCCGATACTCCCGACAATCCCCACCATTGCCTGCTTAAGCAGAATTTCTGTCATCATGGACAGCACGGAACGGGTGAAGCTGCGCCAGTTCTGCTCACTGCCGGTCAGCATCGCCGCCATATTCTGCGCAATACCATCAAAGGTCTGCGTGGCTGCACTTTTAACCTGCGACATACTGTCCGTGGCGCTCTCTTCCCACTCACTCCAGCCGGACCTGAGGCCTGCCATCCAGCTCCCGCGAAGCTGGTCTTCAGCCGCCCAGGTCTTTTTCTGCTCTGACATGACGTTATTCAGCGCCAGCGAATTATCGCCATACTGTTCCTTCAGGCGCTGTTCTGTGGCTTCCCGCGCTGCCTGCCGGTCAGTAAGCCCCCGGTTTTTCGCCTCAATGGCTGCCCGTTTTGCCCGTTGTTGCTGTGCGAACTTATCCGCCTGCTGCGCCAGCGCGTTCAGGCGCTCCTGATACGTAACCTTGTCGCCAAGTGCAGCCAGCTGGCGTTTGTACTCCAGCGTCTCATCTTTATGCGCCAGCAGGGATTTCTCCTGTGCAGACAGCTGGCGACGTTGCGCCGCCTCCTCCAGTACCGCGAACTGACTCTCCGCCTTCCACAAATCCCGGCGCTGCTGGCTGATTTTCTCATTTGCTCCGGCATGCTTCTCCAGCGTCCGGAGTTCTGCCTGAAGCGTCAGCAGGGCAGCATGAGCACTGTGTTCCTGACGATCGCCCGCAGACACCTTCACGCCGGACTGTTTCGGCTTTTTCAGCGTCGCTTCATAGTCCTTTTTCGCCGCCGCCATCAGCGTGTTGTAATCTGCCTGCAGAATTTTCCCGTCCTTCAGTGACTTGTTCAGTTCTTCCTGACGGGCGGTATATTTCTCCAGCGGCGTCTGCAGGCGTTCGTAAGCCTTCTGCGCCTCTTCGGTATATTTCAGCCGTGATGCCTCAGACTCGGCCCAGTCCTTTGCTGCCATCTCTCTGGCCTTTTCAAGATCGGCCTGCAACGTGGCGGCTGAAAGCCCAAGTTGCGCATTCGCTCTCTTCTCCCATGCTCCCCGGAGATTGGCAAGAAATGCTGAGGTTTTACCGCGCCGGTGGCTCCGGCTCTGATACCACTGCCATTTTTTGTCCGCCTCATCAAAAGCCTTTTCTGCTTTCTCCAGCATTCCCTGGGCAGTGTCCGGGCGACCAATATCCAGCACCGAATCCCACATGGATTTGAATGCCCGTGCTGTCCTGTCTGCCCAGGTCTCCAGCGTGCCCATGTTCTCTTTCAGGCGGCGGGTCTGGTCATCAAACCCTTTCGTTGCGGCCTCGTTCGCCGCCTGCAATGCCCCGGCTTCATCTCCGGAACGCTGCAACTGAGCAACATACGCAATCTGCTCCGCCGTCACGTTATGGAACTGACGTGCCATCGCTGTCAGTCCCGACGTCGGGTCTGTGGTCAGCTTCCCGAAGGCTTCAGCGACCTTGTCCACCTCCACGCCGGATGCAGAGGAGAAACGCGCCACACTCTGGCTGATCGCCTCAAACTGCTCACCACCACGCACACCGGCATTCACCAGCGCCGTCAGTGACTCGCTGGTCTGGTTAAACGTCAGCCCTGCCGCCTGCCCGGCTCTGGACAGGGCCAGAATACGATCTGCCGTCAGTCCCGCCTGATTGCCGGAAAGGACCAGCGTTTTGTTGAAATCGGACAGGGTTGAGTTGCCCTGATACCAGGCATACGCCAGCGCACCGGTCGCCACCGCCAGCGAGGTGGCCCCCACCATCGGCAGGGTGATCGCACCGGCAAGCCCCCTGAACATGGGGATCATCCCGCCGAAGGAGTCCTTAACCTGACCACCCTGTTGCAGCAGGATCAGCCACGGACTTTGCCCGCCTGCAAGCTGCGTGGCCACGTCGGTGAACTGTGCAGGCAGCATACGCATGGCGGCTTTATACTGCCCGACGGAAATCCCCGCTTTCTGTGCAGCCAGCGCCTGTCGGCTCAGCGACTGTTCAACGACTGCCGCTGTTTTTTTCGCATCAGTTTCCGTACCGGAAAAATGACGCCTGACTCTGGCCATCTGCTCGTCAAATCTGGCCGCATCCAGACTTAAATCAACGACCAGATCGCCTACCGGTTCAGCCATACCGGACTCCTCCTGCGATCCCTTCTGATACTGTCATCAGCATTACGTCATCCTCCGTCATGTCCGCCACATCCGGGGAAGCGGGGATAACTTCATTCCCGTCCGGGCCAAAACGAACGCCTCCGGCAAGCCCTGCCGCTTTCTGCATCAGCACATCATCTTCAGGCTCTTCGTCAGCCTCGCGCCGGTTCAGCAGACTGAAATCCAGCGGATGCATATCCGGATCGCTGAAAAACAGGCTGAGCACGGTGTACGTCAGCCCGGAAAAGTGCATATCCAGCAGAACATCATGAAAATAATGGGTACTGTAAAAGCGGTGCCAGTCGGCATACTCCGTGGATGACATCCCGGCAAGCATGGCACGCCAGTCGGGTCGCCCCATCTCACGCGCCAGTTTCAGGGCGAAACTCAGCTCACCATCGAACACTTTCCCGCAGAAACAGGCTCTGCAGGCCCGGCGTCCTCTGTCTGTTCAGGAGCATCATTCACCACAAACTCATACATACCGGACAGCCGGTACACCACGTTTTCAGCATGAGAAATTGCCTCCGTGGGCCAGGTGGTAAGCACTTCCTGCTCAATCTGTTTAACGGCTTCATTCATGGAAGGCATCTGCGTCTTCTGCGGATGGTTATGCCACAGGGACATCGCCACCAGAAACGCGCCGGTTCTGATGGCGTCTTCCACAGTAAACTTCCGGTTGCTGTCTGACTCCGCCTGTTCTGCCTGCCGTTTCATCAGGGCGAGATGCTCAATACGCTGCAGGGCTGACAGTTCAGAAAGCGTGACGGTCACACCGTTATGTTCAAATGATTCGGTTTTCAGGAACATCTCTGACTCTCCGGATTAACTGGCGGTGACGGTAATTTCTGCAACCGCAGCAAGTTCACCATTACCGGATACAACCGGAATGTTGACCTTACCTGCAGCAACGCCTTTCACGGTGATGGTCATACCACTGACCGACACGGTGGCTTTTGTTTTATCCGCTGACACCGCACGGAAGCTCTTGTCGGTTGCGCCTTCCGGCTGGAATGCCACGGTCAGCGTGGTGCTCTTCCCTTTCACTACGGAAGCGCTGGCTGGCGTCACGGTCATACCGGTTGCCGCTGTTACCGTGCTGCGATCTTCTGCCATCGACGGACGTCCTACGTTGGTGACTTTCACCGTGCGGGTGATCACGTCCTTCGCCGTCACCGCCTTACCGATACTGCTGACCCAGCCGCGGAACACATCGACCGTGCCGTTCGGGAAGCGGATTTTATAGGCACGGGTATCCCCTTCATTAAACCACGCCAGCAGCGCCTGCTGCCCCTGCTCTCCGGGCATCCACGCCAGCGTGAAGCTGGTATCTCCGGCAGATTTCTGCCCCTGTCCGGTCGCGGTCCAGTCCGCATCTTCATCATCGAGATAACTGTCGTCATAGGACTCAGCGGTCAGTTCGCCGGGCGTCAGGTCTTTAACCTTTGCCAGACGCGACCAGTCATTGTCTGAAAGCGGGTTTGCATAAGGGTCGCCGCTCCCGTTATAAACCCACAGTGTGGTCCCGGCCCCTTTCACCGGTGCCAGAGGATTTGGTGTTGGCATATCGTCCTCACATTTCATAGGTAATGACATAAGTCAGATCGGCTGAACTCCACAGGCCCGCATCATCGTCGCGCCGGTAGTCATAGCCACTGGCCACCATACTGGTGATCAAATCTGACAGTGCCGGGATATCGCTCATCACCGGATAAATCCGGGACTCCATCCACGAATCCAGCTCTGAATCCGGCACCTGAGCAGGCAGGAAAACTTCAATATGCAGCTCCGCCTGCCAGGTATCGCTGTCCAGCTCTTCGCCCGTGTATTCAGCGCCGGTGAGATAAACGGCAATTGCCGGAAAATCTTCCTCATCAAAAACAGCGGGGCGACCATCAAAAAGCGTCGCCCCGGTGTCATGCTTCTCCAGTGCATCCAGTACGGCTGCACGGAGTTCAGTATGTTTCATCGCTTTATTACCATCCTCAGTTGATGCTGCAGCGCATAGCCCAGCTCTTTCGGAAGACGTTCACGCCGTATCCGCTCAATATTTTGTTTAAACGCCGTGGTCAGCGGCACCGCCATCGGGATTTTCACCACATCAATGGGGTAACGGTTTTTCCCGGCCACACGCTGCATGACATGCCAGCGGCCATTTTTCAGTTGCTGAATAAACGCGCCGGGAATACGACGGTTACCCACCACAAGCACGCTGCCGCCACCTTTCAGGGATGAACGCTGCCCCTTTTTACGACGCCTGCGGCGCGAAAGGACAACCCGCGCATTACCCAGCTTGATTACGGGCAAATCCCCCCGGTTAACCCTGATTCTGGCCTGCGGATTTTTGACCGTGGCCCTTTTCAGCCTGGCCCTTTCCTTTACCAGTTTCCGGCGTACCTTTGTCTCACGGGCAACCTGTGACGCAGACTGCGATATCGCGGATGACGCAACGCGGTTAATGGCCATTGCGGCGGCACCAGGCACCGCCGTTCTGCTGATACGGCTGAGGTTTTCAACGGCCTGCTCAAGACCTTTTATGGCCATACATCCCCCTTTCAGCGGCGACGGTTAACGGCAGGCGGTACGCCCCGCCCAAGCCAGAGATGACAGCTTCCGCCATCATCCGGCGAAATCCGGTCTATCCAGAAGTTTTCCTCACCGATGGTCAGCGTGTCGCCGCGCCGCAGCTGCCGCACATCATCAGTCCGGACAAACAGGGACGGGCTGGAGCCTTCAACGCGCACGCCCTGTCCGGCATAGCTGATATTTTCAGGGTCATCAAAAACACCACGTATCACAGCACCGGACTGCTCACCGGATGTCATGGTGGCTGACGTTCCCATGTACCCGCGTATCGTTTCATCGGCGCAGGCAATGGCAGCATCGAACAGGTTATCGAAATCAGCCACAGCGCCTCCCGTTATTGCATTCTGGCCAGGCCGCGCTCTGTCATTTCAGCTGCCACACCGGCAGAGACACGGAACGCCGTTCCCGGCAGCACAAATGCCACAGCCTCATCCCGCGTGGCGTGAAGTGCATCAGTATGCAGCGTCACCAGTGCCACAACCGTGACCAGATCAGCCGTATCAGTCACGGTATCCGGCTGCGCTGATACAACCTCATTTTCATGTCCGGTCAGCACATTTTCCGGGCTGAGAGGGGTATCCTGATCGGCAGTGTCGCCCGTGTCATCAAGCTCTTCTTCCAGCTCTGCCACACGGAGCGCCAGTTCTTCCTTCGTCCCCGTCAGGCTGATATCACGGTTCAGTTGTTCACCCAGCGAGCGGAGACGGGCAATCAGTTCATCTTTCGTCATGGACTCCTCCACAGAGAAACAATGGCCCCGAAGGGCCATGATTACGCCAGTTGAACGGACACGAACTCATCAGGATCAGCCAGCAGCATCAGCGGTGCTGACTGAATCATGGTGAACTCTCGCGCCGGATCGCCGGATGTCTTCCAGTTTTTCGGATAACGGGGAGACGCATTAATACCCTCACTCAATGCATCCGCATCCTGAATACAGCCATAGGTGCGCAGACCGCGTGCATGAGTGTTACCCAGCACCATCGTGTTGTCCGGCAGGAAGTTCTTTTTGACGCCGTTTTCCACGTACTGTCCGGAATACACGACGATGGCCACATCGCCATACATTCCCTTATAAGACACCGCTTTGCCCAGGTCTTTTACCGCTGTCTCCAGTTCGGAATGAGAGCCGCGACGGGTATCCAGCTTCTCCCTGACGGCTTTGAAGGAACGGAACAGCGCCCAGCCTTTCGGGTCAAACACGATGATATTCACCACACCGCTGGCGTTCAGCGCGTAGGCTTCAATATCATCGGTCGGGTCATACGTGGACTTGTCACGCTTGCTCCACTCCGTGACGCCGGACTGCGTGATGTTGTTCGCCGCACTGCGGCCCATATCCACCTCAACCGGATCGAAGGCTTCACCGGTCATGGTGTATTTGCCCTTGAGCACGGCAGAAACTGCCTGCATCTCTTCGACCTGAGCAATGGCCAGCTCTTCGTCGCGCATGTTCTGCATGATGATGCGACGGCGGCGGTAAGCCGGGTCCGCCAGATTCTGCGGATCTTCATCCGGCAGGCGACGCAGGGTCATCTGCGGATTCACCTCATGCTTCGGCTTGACATATCCCGGTGTAAATTCAGAGGTGGAGCCGCCACGGGAGCGGATAACCTCACCGGAAACAATCGGCGAAACGTACAGCGCCATGTTTACCAGTCCCGGAATTTGTGAGAGATAGACTTTCTCCGTAGTGAAGGGATAGCTCTCACGGAAAAAGAGACGCAGAAACAGCGGATCAAACTTAAATTTCTGCTCATTTGCCGCCAGCAGTTGGGCGGTTGTGTACATCGACATAAAAAAATCCCATAAAAAAAGCCGCACAGGCGGCCTTTAGTGATGAAGGGTCAGGTTAAACGATGCTGATTGCCGTTCCGGCAAACGCGGTCCGTTTTTTCGTCTCGTCGCTGGCAGCCTCCGGCCAGAGCACATCCTCATAACGGAACGTGCCGGACTTGTAGAACGTCAGTGTGGTGCTGGTCTGGTCAGCAGCAACCGCAAGAATGCCAACGGCAGCACCGTCGGTGGTGCCATCCCACGCAACCAGCTTACGGGTGGAGGTGTTCAGCATCAGCGGGGTCATTGCTGGCGTTTTCTTGCTCAATCCGCCGGGCGCGGTTGCGGTATGAGCCGGGTCACTGTTGCCCAGCGGCTGGTAATGGGTAAAGGTTTCTTTGCTCGTCATAAACATCCCTTACACTGGTGTGTTCAGCAAATCGTTAACGGCATCAGATGCCGGGTTACCTGCAGCCAGCGGTGCCGGTGCCCCCTGCATCAGACGATCCAGCGCAGTGTCACTGCGCGCCTGTGCACTCTGTGGTGCTGCAGCCAGAATGCGGCGGGCCGTTTCCACGGTCATACCGGGGGTTTCTGCCAGCACGCGGGCCTGTTCTTCGCGTCCGTGAGCCTCCTCACAGTTGAGGATCCCCATAATGCGGCTGTTTTCTGCCGCAACCGCAGCGGTGATCTGCGCGTTCACGTCCGGCTGCGCCGCGCTGGCGTTTTCGCCCTCCGTCGCTGGCACCACGTCAGTAACGTCAGCCTGCGAAGCAGTGGCTGAAACAGTTGTTGATTGAGTCTCTTTGGTCATTCGCCCTCCTGAGAGACGGGATTTACGTGCATCCAGTGCATCACGCATAACGGTGATCGCATCGGTGCTGTTGACAAGTTCATCAGCCAGTCCGGCATCAATGGCCTCCTGACCGCTGTACACTGCAGCCTCGGTATCCAGCACAGCCTGCACGGACAGGCCGGTATATGCCGACACCTTCTGTGCAAACATCCGGCGGGTTGCATCCATCCGGGACTGCAATGTTTCCCGGACATCATCCGGTAGATGGCTGTAGGGGTTGCCATCCACCTTATGGCTGCCGCTGTAAATCAGCGTGATTTCCACGCCCTGTTTCTCCAGTGCAGCGCCGTAATTACTGTGAGCCATCATGACGCCGATGGAGCCTGTCCGGGCGGTCTGCGTGACCAGACGCCGGGAGGCGGCACTGGCAAGCAGCTGACCTGCGCTGCAGTTCATGTCATTGGCCAGCGCCCATACCGGCTTTATGTCACGCACACGGGCGATGATGTCAGCGCAGTCAAATGCCCCCGCCACCATCCCGCCGGGCGTGTCCATATCGAGCAGAATGCCGTCCACCATCGGATCGCTGGCAGCCTGTTGCAGACGGGCGATAATGCCGTTGTAACCGGTCATCCCCGAGTACGGCTGCAGCGCCCGCGTCCGGCTGACCAGCGTGCCGGACACCGGCAGCACGGCGATGCCGTTCATGACCTGATAACTGCGGGCCTGTCGTGGTCCGTCATCATCACCGGATAATGCCAGCGTCGCGAGTGCCTCCTGGGCAGTCAGGCTGTCGCCGGACACCGCATCCGTCAGGCGGCTGATCCCAAGCTGGCCTGCAAGCGCACAAAAGAAAACCCGCGCATAGGCGGGTTCAAGCATCAGCGGCTCATTAAAAGCCATGCTGGCAATATGCGGGAGATTACGCAGCTCTGCTGTCACTCTTCTCCTCCTCTGTTGATTGTCGCAGCCCGGATTCAAATGCCGCAGCCGCCCAGGCGGGCGGTTTAAGACCGGCTGCACGGCGCTCCATCGTTTCACGGACCTGCTGGGCAAAAATTTCCTGATAGTCGTCACCGCGTTTCGCGCACTCTTTCTCGTAGGTGCTCAGTCCGGCTTCTATCAGCATCACCGCTTCCTGAACTTCTTTCAGACCATCGATGGCCATACGACCGGAGCCTATCCAGTCGCAGTTCCCCCAGGCACTACGGGCTTCCTGAAAACTGAAGCGCGCTTTTGAAGGTAACGTCACCACGCGGCGGGCGATGGCCTCTTCCAGCCAGCACAGAAACATCTGGCTCGCCTGACGGGATGCGACGAATTTTCGCCGCCCCATAAAGTGCGCCCACGACTCGTTCGCGCTGGCCCGTGCCGTGGAGTAGCTCATCTGGGCGTAATTCCGGGAAAGCTGCTCATACGAGACACCCAGCCCGGCAGCGATATACCGCAGCAGTGACTGCTCAAACACGGAGTAGCCGTTATCCGTGTCCTGAGCCGTCTGCAGGTTCAGTGAGTCACCCGGCATCAGGTGCGGCACTTTTGCGCCTCCCAGCCGGACCGGTGCGGCGGAGTAATACGCGGCAATTTCACCAATCCAGCCGGTCAGCCTTTCCCGCTGCTCCTGACTGTTCGCGCCCAGAATAAAATCCATCGCTGACTGCGTATCCAGCTCACTCTCAATGGTGGCGGCATACATCGCCTTTACAATGGCGCTCTGCAGCTGCGTGTTCTGCAGCGTGTCGAGCATCTTCATCTGCTCCATCACGCTGTAAAACACATTTGCACCGCGAGTCTGCCCGTCCTCCACGGGTTCAAAAACGTGAATGAACGAGGCGCGCCCGCCGGGTAACTCACGGGGTATCCATGTCCATTTCTGCGGCATCCAGCCAGGATACCCGTCCTCGCTGACGTAATATCCCAGCGCCGCACCGCTGTCATTAATCTGCACACCGGCACGGCAGTTCCGGCTGTCGCCGGTATTGTTCGGGTTGCTGATGCGCTTCGGGCTGACCATCCGGAACTGTGTCCGGAAAAGCCGCGACGAACTGGTATCCCAGGTGGCCTGAACGAACAGTTCACCGTTAAAGGCGTGCATGGCCACACCTTCCCGAATCATCATGGTAAACGTGCGTTTTCGCTCAACGTCAATGCAGCAGCAGTCATCCTCGGCAAACTCTTTCCATGCCGCTTCAACCTCGCGGGAAAAGGCACGGGCTTCTTCCTCCCCGATGCCCAGATAACGCCAGCTTGGGCGATGACTGAGACGGAAAAAAGACCCGACGATATGATCCTGATGCAGCTGGATGGCGTTGGCGGCATAGCCGTTATTGCGTACCAGATCGTCTGCGCGGGCATTGCCACGGGTAAAGTTGGGCAGCAGGGCTGCATCCACACTTTCACCCGGTGGGTTCCACGCCCGCAACTGCCCACCAAATCCGCTGCCACCGCCGTGATAACCGGCATATTCACGCAGCGATGTCATGCCGTCCGGTCCCAGAAGGGTGGGAATGGTGGGCGTTTTCATACATAAAATCCTGCAGGTCCCCTGCGTCGCTGTGTCATGCCGGTCTGCACCTCCAGCTCCGCAATGTATTTTTTCAGGTCAGACACGGAAGTGGCCGTAAACTCCACTCGCCGTCCGTCTTTCTGTACCGTTGCCACCCGTTTACCTGTCATCAGGTCATGCAGTGCCGCACGGGCAGCGGCAAGTTCTTCCTGTCGCGTCATTCATCCTCTCCGGATAAGGCACGGGCGTAATCTGCCAGTGTTTTCTTGTTGGTTGCTGCACCATCCTCTTCCTGCAGGCTCGCCAGCAGTGCACTGAGATCCAGCTGCCAGCGGGAAATACTGATGCGCAGCGCCGCCAGCGCATAAACGAAGCAGTCGAGCGCCTCATTGCGTCGCTTTTTGCTGTCCCACAGTATTTTTTTCCTGCCATCCACCCATTTTTCGACCTGCTCTTCAGCAGTCAGCTGCTGCGCTTCGGTCAGATCAAAAATATCCGGGTTATTCGGGAAGTGAACGGCACCGGGAAGCGGTTCATCCCCTTCCGGCGTCAGTGTGAAGCGGTTATAAATCTGCTCTTTCGCGGTATCCGTACCGATTTCGGTAAGGTAAACCCCGTTTTTGTTTCGCTTACGTGGCATGCTGGCCACCGGCTTTCCGTAGACGGATGCCCCTTTAATGGGGATCACCCGGAACAGCCCATGTTTTTTCGAGCGTTCATACACAATGGTCGGGTCAATCCCGCCAGTATCCCAGCAGATACGGGATACCGACATTTCTGCACCATTCCGGCGGGTATAGGTTTTATTGATGGCCTCATCCACACGCAGCAGCGTCTGTTCATCGTCGTGGCGACCCATAATAATCTGCCGGTCAATCAGCCAGCTTTCCTCACCCGGCCCCCATCCCCATACGCGCATTTCGTAGCGGTCCAGCTGGGAGTCGATACCGGCAGTCAGGTAAGCCACACGGTCAGGAACGGGCGCTGAATAATGCTCTTTCCGCTCTGCCATCACTTCAGCATCCGGACGTTCGCCAATTTTCGCCTCCCACGTCTCACCGAGCGTGGTGTTCACGAAGGTTTTACGTTTTCCCGTATCCCCTTTCGTCTTCATCCAGTCTTTGACAATCTGCACCCAGGTGGTGAACGGGCTGTACGCCGTCCAGATGTGAAAGGTCACGCTGTCAGGCGGTTCAATCTCTTCACCGGATGACGAAAACCAGAGAATGCCATCACGGGTCCAGATCCCGGTCTTTTCGCAGATATAACGGGCATCAGTGAAGTCCAGCTCCTGCTGGCGGATGACGCAGGCATTATGTTCGCAGAGATAAAACACGCTGGAGGGATCATCCGGCGTCCATTTGAGGCCAAACGGCGTCTCTTTATCGCCAAATTTAAGGTACTGCTCCTCCCCGCAGTGCGGGCAGGCAACATGAAAACGCATAAAATGCGGGGATTCACTGGCTGCACGCTCAATCTGACAGGTGCCTCTCACTTTGGGCGTGGAGCCACGGATGGACTTTGGCCAGACCGAGCCTTCAATACGCTTGTCACCCAGGAACGTCGGAGAGCCTTCCTGTTCAATATCATCATCAAAAGCAGCAAGTTCATCATAACCCGCCACATCCACCGACTTTTCACGGTAGTTTTTTGCCGCTTTACCGCCCAGGCACCAGAAGCCACGCCCATTAGTGAAACGCTTCATGGTGAGCGTGTTATCCCGGTGCTTTTTGCCATACCACGGGGCCAGCGCCAGCAGCGACGGAATATCACGAATAGTCGGCTCAACGTGGGTTTTCATAAAGTTCTCGGCATCACCATCCGTCGGCAACCAGATAAGGGTGTTGCGCTGCTTATGCTCTATGAAGTAGGCATAAACACCCAGCAGCATTTTGGAATAACCGACACGGGCAGACTTCACCACATTCACCTCACGGATGTAGTCGCTGCCCATCGCATTCATGATGGCCCGCTGAAAGGGCAGTGTTTCCCAGCGCCCTTCCTGGTATGCGGATTCTTTCGGGAGATAGTAATTAGCATCCGCCCATTCAACGGCGGTCTGTGGCTCCGGCCTGAACAGTGAGCGAAGCCCGGCGCGGACAAAATGCCGCAGCCTGTTAACCTGACTGTTCGATATATTCACTCAGCAACCCCGGTATCAGTTCATCCAGCGCGGCTGCTTTGTTCATGGCTTTGATGATATCCCGTTTCAGGAAATCAACATGTCGGTTTTCCAGTTCCGGAAAACGCCGCTGCACCGACAGGGGGATCCCGTCGAGAATACTGGCAATTTCACCTGCGATCCGCGACAGCACGAAAGTACAGAATGCGGTTTCCACCACTTCAGCGGAGTCTCTGGCATTCTTCAGTTCCTGTGCGTCGGCCTGCGCACGCGTAAGTCGATGGCGTTCGTACTCAATAGTCCCTGGCTGGAGATCTGCCTCGCTGGCCTGCCGCAGTTCTTCAACCTCCCGGCGCAGCTTTTCGTTCTCAATTTCAGCATCCCTTTCGGCATACCATTTTATAACGGCGGCAGAGTCATAAAGCACCTCATTACCCTTGCCACCGCCTCGCAGAACGGGCATTCCCTGTTCCTGCCAGTTCTGAATGGTACGGATACTCGCACCGAAAATGTCAGCCAGCTGCTTTTTGTTGACTTCCATTGTTCATTCCACGGCCAAAAACAGAGAAAGGAAACGACAGAGGCCCAAAAGCTCGTTTTCAGCACCTGTCGTTTCCTTTCTTTTCAGGGGGTATTTTAAATAAAAACATTAAGTTACGACGAAGAAGAACGGAAATGCCTTAAACCGGAAAATTTTCATAAATAGCGAAAACCCGCGAGGTCGCCGCCCCGTAACAGCCCGGATCGCCGGAAAGGACCCGTAAAATGATAATAATTATCATCTGCATGTCACAACGTGCATCTACGCAATCAAACCACGTCAAATAATCAATTATGACGCAGATATCGTATTAATTGATCTGCATCAACTTAACGTAAAAACAACTTCAGACAATACAAATCAGCGACACTGAATACGGGACAACCTCATGTCAACGAAGAACAGAACCCGCAGAACAACAACCCGCAACATCCGCTTTCCTAACCAAATGATTGAACAAATTAACATCGCTCTTGATCAAAAAGGGTCCGGGAATTTCTCAGCCTGGGTCATTGAAGCCTGCCGCCGGAGACTGTGCTCAGAAAAAAGAGTTTCTCCTGAAGCAAACAAAGAAAAGAGTGACATTACTGAATTGCTCAGAAAACAGATCAGACCAGATTGAAGCAATTTAGATAATCGTGCAGACTACGCCCCCCTCATATCACATGGAAGGTTTATCTATGGATCAGGTAGTCATTTTTAAACAAATATTTGATAAAGTTCGAAACGATTTAAACTATCAATGGTTTTATTCTGAGCTAAAACGTCACAATGTCTCACATTACATTTACTATTTAGCCACAGAGAATGTTCATATTGTATTAAAAAATGATAATACAGTGTTATTAAAGGGCCTAAAAAACATTGTGTCTGTCAAATTTTCAAAGGATAGGCATCTTATAGAAACGACCTCTAATAAGCTGAAATCCAGAGAGATCACATTTCAGGAATACAGAAGAAACCTTGCTAAAGCAGGAGTTTTTCGGTGGGTTACAAATATCCACGAACAAAAAAGATATTACTATACCTTTGATAATTCATTACTCTTTACTGAAAACATACAGAGCACATCACAAATGTTTCCACACTAAACCATAACGTCCGGTTTCTTCTACCCCTGCACCGGACTGGCTGACATGAAGAGCAACCCCGCGTTCAGTTGACGCGTTAATAACCCGGTGTGCATCGTTTTTGATTATTCCCGCACACTCACGCAGAAGGAATTCCCCGTCGGGCTACGGTCATGGTTAATGCGGGAATACGGCGACGATACAGCGCATGATGTGTCAGGCTTGAATACCTTTATCCGTTAAAAGGGATATCAGTTAAGTTATCCCGTGCAGGGTATAAGCCATTATCAAGCCCCCCCGTAGATAGGCTTTGTAATGACATCTTCAATTAATCAGCAGTTCAGGCTGTGTCACCTGCAAGATGTATTCATGCTCGACAGCCAGGACACGCTTCTCTTTCTTCCGTTCGTTCATTAACCGACTGCCGATCGTACCTTTCAGCTTTGAGCGTGTTTCTTTGATGGCGTAGCGGTGCTGCATTTCTTCGCCAATTGCCATGCGGCGGCTCAGTTGTTCTGCCATCCAGTTGAATGCTGCGATATAGCTCTCCTTGATTGCCGCAGCAGCTTTCCCGGTGAACCCCATCACAACCATGATCCAGCCATCTTTCGTCAGGCTGTACATCGGGCGAACCTTGCCCTGCTCATCGATATAATCAGCCGACGCAAAATTGCGTTGGCTAAACTCACGCGAGCAATCAGCCTTAACCTGCTCGATTTTCCTGAGAACATCACCGTGTCGCTTGCCGAAGTACTTGGCAATTTTTCTGGATGTGGTAACGACCTCTCCGTTTTTGGCTTGCACCATTTCTCGGAAGTCGAAGGCTGGAATAACTGAATGATTATTCATAGCGTCTTTACCTTTTAGAAAGTGAGCCTGTCTCACAGAAAAGCCGCCCGAGAGAGGTCGCCACCTATAACGGCATTTCTCAGGCTCGCTTACTGAAAGGCTCTCGTTAATATGCGCGTGAGATGCGCTGTGAAATTCAGATATAAAAAGCCCCGCGAATGCGAGGCTAAATCCTGGTATTTGTAATGAACTGGCTCTTATCTCAACGCAGCCCCTTACTGCGCGCCAGATGCTCAATATCAAGCATCAGCAATGAGATGTTTAATCTGGATTTACTCCAGAAGTGATCACCACCCTGTCTACAGAGCCAGATGTGAAGGATGATGAGTAAAATTATCGCTATCATCGAAGGCATTGCGTCCTAATGTATTCCTGAAGCGTTCTCAGTGCTGTTTGGTCGCGGATAATTCCGTCCCGGATATCGAGAACGTTTCGTCCAGCAACTGGAGAGAGTTCGACGGTGGCATCATTGCCCATGCCGGAGGCGCTGGAGGTTTCGGCAGAGGATGGCACAGGGCATTTTCCTTTGACGAGCACCCTGCCACCATTATCAAGCTTCCGCAGAAGAGCATCATTTTCAGCTTTCGCATCAGCTAACTCCTTCGTGTATTTTGCATCGAGCGCAGCAACATCACGCTGACGCATCTGCATGTCAGTAATTGCCGCGTTCGCCAGCTTCAGTTCTCTGACATTTTTGTCGCGCTGGGCTTTGTAGGTAATGGCGTTATCACGGTAATGATTAACAGCCCATGACAGGCAGACGATGATGCAGATAACCAGAGCGGAGATAATCGCGGTTACTCTGCTCATTGTTTCCCCCACAAACAGACTTCACGCTCAATCTCACGGCGAGTCATCAGTCCTTTCCATTGATTACCGCCAGCGTATGTCCAGCGCCGTAGCTGATCACATGCGCCTTTGATATCACCGTGGTTTATTTTGCGAAGAAGCGTCGATGTTCTGAAATTGCCAGCACCCACGTTGTAAACGAATGAGTAAAGAGCGCCGCGCGTTGTTTCCGGTATATCGACTTTGATGTACGGGTTAATTTGTCTGGCGACCGTGGCAAGGTCTTTATTCAGGAGGGCTTTGCATTCTGCTTTGGTATACGTTTTACCGAGCATGATGTCTTTTCCTGTATGCCCGTGACATACAGTCCATACACCAACAATATCTTTGTATGGTATGTAGCTGACACCTTCCAGACCATCGTTACCACTTGGGCCAGTGATTAACACTGATGCTATAGCAATTGCTCCGCCACCAATAGCAGCAGCAACGACTTTTCGTAATGATGGAGGCATTATTCACCTCTCGCAGCCTTGCGCTTATCTTCTTTAATCTTGAAATAAAGGTTTGTCAGGTACGTCAGCAGGCCAAATACCAGGCTACCCAGCACTCCAATTGCCGCCCACTGTGAGGGCGTGACTTTATCGAGCAGCTGTAAAAACCAGTACCCGGCACTACCTGCTGAGGTGCCATAGGCGACACCCGTTGTTAACTTATCCATGGATTTCATAACCCCACCTCGCAGACAAAGCGGGTGTAAATTGAGGGAATACTACGAAACGTAACAGACTCGGAGTCAGTGAATAACTCAGGTATTGGGTTATCAGCTAATATCGAGACTCAAAAAATGGAAAAACCCGCTCGACGGCGGGTTTAAGCTGTGTGACGAAGTAACCACTCTTAACAGCATAACCAATTTTTTACGTACGTAAACCACTAAATGATATTTGCGAGAATGCTACCGAGTATTGAAAACACCACTACAAATACATAAGCAAATCTCAACAAATAACCAAAAAATAATTTCCAGTGTTATTTTTAGCCGGTTTAAATTGAACCTTCAAATTATAGAGCACTTATAAATAACAGCCGTTAATATAAATTGGCTAATAGATTTATTTTTATTCAGCCAAGAGCCATAAATAGGTTTCGATAGAAAAAGTTCAGATAAAAATAGAGATCTACTTCACAAATTAAATGAGAAACTAAAACTTACATCTTGAAATAATCACATTGATTAGATGAATATTTATCGCGCAGTGACATCATTTTTTAATAATAGTTCAAAAAAAAGGGCTCACGATGAAAAAATTAACAGTGGCAATTTCTGCTGTAGCTGCATCAGTACTGATGGCGATGTCTGCTCAGGCAGCTGAAATTTATAATAAAGACAGTAACAAGCTGGATCTGTACGGGAAAGTTAATGCTAAGCACTACTTCTCCTCTAATGATGCAGATGATGGTGATACTACTTATGCCCGTCTTGGCTTCAAAGGTGAAACCCAAATCAACGATCAACTGACTGGTTTCGGTCAGTGGGAATATGAATTCAAAGGCAACCGCGCTGAATCTCAAGGTTCCTCCAAAGACAAAACCCGTCTTGCATTTGCAGGCCTGAAATTCGGTGACTACGGCTCAATCGATTACGGCCGTAACTACGGTGTAGCATACGACATCGGTGCGTGGACTGACGTTCTGCCAGAATTCGGTGGCGATACCTGGACCCAAACAGATGTATTCATGACTGGTCGCACCACAGGTGTTGCAACTTATCGTAACAATGACTTCTTTGGTCTGGTTGATGGTCTGAACGTTGCTGCTCAGTATCAGGGTAAAAATGACCGCACTGACGTAACTGAAGCTAATGGTGATGGTTTCGGTTTCTCCACTACTTATGAGTATGAAGGATTCGGTGTAGGTGCAACCTATGCTAAATCTGACCGCACTAATAATCAGGTTATCTACGGTAACAACAGCCTGAATGCATCTGGTCAAAATGCTGAAGTATGGGCAGCTGGTCTGAAATATGATGCGAACAACATCTATCTGGCCACCACCTATTCTGAAACCCAGAACATGACTGTTTTTGGTAATAACCATATTGCCAACAAAGCACAAAACTTCGAAGCTGTTGCACAATATCAGTTCGACTTCGGCCTGCGTCCATCCGTTGCTTACCTGCATTCTAAAGGAAAAGACTTGGGTGTTTGGGGTGATCAGGACCTGGTTGAATATGTTGATGTAGGTGCAACCTATTACTTCAACAAAAATATGTCCACTTTTGTTGACTACAAAATCAACCTGATTGATAAGAGCGATTTCACGAAAGCATCTGGCGTTGCTACCGATGATATCGTTGCTGTAGGTATGGTTTACCAGTTCTAATTTGATTACTAAAAGATATGTTGTGGGAGGCTTTGCCTCCCCAACATATAAGTGGCTCCCTCAAGCCACTTCCTTTAGAAGCACAACCTTGCTTCTAACTATACAAACCTTCTGTTATATATTACCCTTTATTTTTGGGGGCGTTTCAACGCCCCATTTTTAATAACTTTTAGTAAATAATTGGCGTATTAATTAGAGTTATTAACAACGATATCCATCTCTAACCGGATATCTAATGCCATTAACATCCCTTCAATTATGCCCTCAGCCTTCTGTAACCTTTTCCCGATATAACCATCAGAGCAGCAATGCTTACCTGCCAGTGACATGAATGTCATACCGACTACATAATAATCTACTAATAAATCGTGCAAATCGCTGTTGTTCTTTTTCAGACGGGCCATGCACCCGCAAATGATCATCGCGTCATCGTCACAACATTGCGGGCGAGATTTTACTTTTGAAGTAATTAATCCCTTAAAACCGGCGGCAATGGACGACCAGGTCACATCTTCATGATTATTAGCCGCCCACGCTCCCCAACGCTCAAGAACCATCTGAATATCACGCATCAACTTACTCCACAAAAATCAGACCAGAACGCCAATTACAAGCAAAAATCAATAAAACAGTATTAGTTGATTGTTATCTCTGACTTCATACTCCTGCTCCTGTCAGGGTTTTGGCGTAATTCTTCAGTATTCGGTAATCGGTCAAAACAGAACCGGGGAAACGATATAAGCGCAGACGCCCCCAGCGGTGGCGAAGAAGTTCTGCCATATTAAACTCAAACATCATTCATTCCCCATTTCGGTGATGGTCAGTTCCAGCCTCCCACCTTTGGTAACAGGCATCTTCACAACGCGGTAATCAACGACCTGAGCATCATCCAGCCAGAAACCTGCTTTAGTGAGTGCGTCAAAAGCGGCTTTTTGCAGATTATCCAGGTCACGGCGACGGCGATCCGGCATGTGGCACTCAATGCGGATTTTCACAGGCATAGCCAGGCCGATATCCAGCATTGCGTTTTTAATGATTCGGGCGACGTTATCGCGGTATGCCTGCCCCTCTGCGCTGACGTGCGTGCGCCCGCGATTATGGCGGTAATAGCGATTATTGCTCGGAGGCCAGGGTAATGTGATGCTGTAGGTATTCACGCCTTAATAACCCCCTCTTTCAGCCAGATAACCTGTGTTCTCGCCATACCTTCCAGCGCGCATTCTTTTGCATATGCAGCATCGACAAAATGTGTGCGGCGGTCGATTTCGTCGTGGCAGGCAGAACATGCAATGGTGGCAATCAGGTCTGGCGGTTTGGTACCGGTGCCGCACAATCCAGTCAGCCGGATATGTGCCAGTACAGACGTTTCAGGGTTGCCATTACATACGCCAGGGATTCTTACCTGGCATTCCCGACTACGCGCTGCTTTTCTCAAATCAGCCATGATTCCTCCTTGCTGCCAGTCGCAACCATTTTTTATCAACCAGGCTGGCGGTATATCCGAGCAGTGTTGGTATTTCGGAAGGCTTCAGCTCCGGTTTACGCTTACGACGATCTGGTACTCTGTAGATGTGTCCGTTCATGACACGAATAAGCGGTGTAGCCATTACGCCTCCTGCTTGTCGCGGAGCAGCTGGAACTCGCAGCTCTGCGGAATAGTCAGGTGGCAGCCAATATTCACCGCCCAGGCTTCAACCTTACACAGGAAGACATACATCTCTCCGGTATCAAGATCGGAGGTATGGCGTAACGACTGGATAGTGGTGATATCACCGGTTACGACATCAACCAGGTCTTTGGTTTCATAACCGAGATATGTGTGTTTGAGAGCATCTTTTACCCAAGCTGGAGTAGCGAACGTTTTACCCCTGCTGATGAGGTATTCACTGATTTCGCTGTACCACATGTGGCTGAGTGCATTCTGGGAAAGACTGCGTTTCTCACGCCACGGTTTAAGCACCATGCGAAAGCATTTGCCCTCCTCCAGATAAGGCTGGATCTGCCGACCGATAGCGGTGAAGTTACCGCGATGTAATTTGATGCCATCTTGTGGGAGGTTCACGCTTCACCTCCGCAGAGGTCAAACGTTGGATGCAAGATATCGCAGGTGCATTTCTGCATCTGTGACTGGTTGAAAGGTGTTCTGATTGTCGTTTGCACTTTGAGTCCCCTCAAAGCGCAGAAGTCACCGGAGTTGTTCAGGCTCCGATGACATGATTATGGCGGGTTGATTATGGAAAATCAAAGCTAATCAGTAGAAGTTAAAATATTCTTGAATTCCCAGCCATCTCTACTAGGCACCTGTAATAGAATAGAATGTATAAAATTTCCGGCAATTAAGAGCAAATCCTCTTGCCCATCAAGCAAATAACGCCATTTTGGTCCATGAAAAAGGTTGTTTCGCAACCTGAAACAAACAAAAATACAAACACCTAACTGAATTTCAGGGTCGTTTGTCTTTAATTGCATGGCCTTAATTTTTTCATCCCTAGCCTTCTGCGATGTATGCTCTAAATCACCACATAGGTTTTCAAACTTCACTACATCTGCCAGATAACGGTCTGCAAAAAAGAAGTATGTTCGCTTAAGAACGTCAAGATCAACTAATTTGAATTCCAACAATTTCGCTGCGTATTTCGAACTCTTCCCCTGACTTCCAGAACACCCCAAAAGAAGTGATTCAAAGAATGAAAAATATAAAAAATACCGGTTAACTACCGTTAGCAATGCAGGTGTTATCTTTCCATTTGCATTAATCAGAGAGTCAAATTCTGCTGGAAAATCTAAATCCTGAGGTTCAGTTTCATGCTGCTCTTGCTTTTCATTTTCTTGCATTTAAGTCTGCCATTTCTATGTAGCGTGGTTCGGATGCTTTTGGAAGGTGATGCTCTGCTTACGGTAATAACGGACGCGATCCATTAAGTACTCGCGGAGATGCCCAAGTTGTTCTCTAGCTACCTGTTTAGCTATAACCGGCATGTTCGGGCGTTCTTTATACGCTACACCTGAAAGCGCAAGGCCAACGCTTACCTTGTCACGTTCCTTTTGCGGTTTTGCTGCAATGTTCCAGTCTGACATAAAAATCCCCTCGAGCATCTGAGGGGATTATACATCATTGCTTCCAATACTTTTGAACCCGGATATTCATTGGCATACAAACATTTTCATAGATAGGGCCGCTAACAGTCATGACTATATAAATACCATCAAGACCATCAATATTAAGCGAGAGTCTATCTCCGGCTCTAACCTCACGATCTAGTTCAATATCTTCTACTCGTCCAGTATCATCGAAAGTCACTGAATACATCATTTCAAATTTCCATCTAAGTGCATGAGGGGTCTAACGAAAATACCATAAAGAGAATTTGATTACATTGAACTTCTTCAGTGCTTACTTGGCTTATCTGAAGCCTTAATCATTGCCGCCCAGTGCGCTACCTGCTTGCATCCATTCAGCGCCTAATATGTAAAACTATTGCAATCTAGCCTGACGCAAATGTGGCAATACCCTGCTCCACTTATCATCCTGCCACGGTTGGAATTTTACATGCGCCGTTTCTCTGGCAAGGATTGCTCGCGCCTTGCTGAGTATCAGGGGATATTCCTGACTGATAGAAGTAAAGCGACCGGCTTCGCGGTGCTCCGCAACCTGAAGAAGTGGAGTAACGTTCTGGCAGGCGATTAACATCGTATCACTTGCTCGCCATAACCAGGCGAGTGTGCAAAGTTCGTTATCAGTGAATTGTTTTGTGATCGGGGATTGTTGAACTTCTCGATCGAGAATATCCAGAACCCAGCGGCGGAACTCTTTGGCTACAGGAGTTCGTGCAAACATGGCGATCAAATGGGCTCCGCGAAGGCTAAATACTCGAGACTCCTGCATTCCACGAGGGGTGGTCACTTTGACCACCCTTGTCATCATATCTGTAAATTCATCTGAGTGACGAGAGTAAATGCGCTGAACTGCTTTATCGTCCGCATATTCCAGAGCTAAACCAACTTCAGTGGCAGTAAGCCAAATTCTGTTATTGTGGCAAATTGGGGTAAACGTCGTTTTGTGGAATGCTAATTGAGTAGTCATAGTATCACCTCATCAGGTTAACCATCACCACCAACGACGCCAATCGACTGGTGGTGAACTGTGCAAGGTTGGCGTAACCGGCTACTCAAACCCGGCGCTCCCGAAGAAGCCCTCACACAGCCCACCATAATTTGGGCGTAGCCGTGCTTAGCGCATAAAAAAACCGCTTAACGCGGTATGCGTTGAGTAGTATTCCGGGACGCCAATCCCGTGTGCCGATTTTGCGGCAACGCACAGAATATAGCGCCGGATAAATAATGTCGTCAACCCTTGCAAATGGGTGGTGCGATGATCACTACTACCACCATAATCGCTCCAACTGTTGCAACTACTTTAGGCCAAGACATCACGATTTCCATATCACCTTTAGCCGCCAGACAAACAGAGACTCCCTGTTCTTGGCTGCCAAAAACACCGAATGCAAAAAATCGCAGGTATATTTCTGCATCTGTGGAGGGAGAAGAGGATTTAGATTGTATGTGCGTATAAACGTCACCGTTTAGCGCAGAAGTTACCGCCAAGTGTCAAGTCTGCGGTGACTTAATTAAACAGCATACTAAGTTATATAATACTAATATCATAAATGTTAATTATTTTAACCATTCATAATCGTGACCATTATTAAGTCACCAAATGCATTTATTATCGATGATATGATTATAATGATAACACCCCATAGAATATTCCTTGATACTGCACGACCTTTTTCAGAGGTTGAGGTGACGCTCCCATCTTGTTGTACCGAACCAAAACTAAATGCTTCTCGCCTTGATAGGTAGATACCTTCTGCAAAAAGCGGAGAAAGAGTAAGCAATGTGCCAATCATTATGCCTAAACATCCGAATCGGGGAAGAAGTGACCAATCATTTTCTATATATGCATATATGCAACCACATATCATTAGCACCAACCAGAAGGCAACCATTAGCTTCTTGTTTGCAAGCCATTTTAAATAAGGATCAAGCAGATGTTTATCATCTTTGCTTATTTTCGTTGTCATATAGCCTCTATTATTCAAAGTGTATTATATCTTAACAATAAATAACTCAGATTTAAGTGAATGCTCGAGTTTAGCAATTCTTCCCCTCCTTCTATATTTTTGCTACCTACGGTATCCAATAGCTTACCTACCCAGCCTCTTGCAAAATTGGTGACGAATCATAACCGGTTCGGATTACATCTAGTACTCTATATCAGTTAATTTATAAATAACTTCGCGTTGCTCTATGCAAATTAATACAATCAATTCTTGCGTAAGTGCCTCCACCTGATCCAGTTATCGTCCTACCGCAATTGGGATTTTATGTGCACTGTATCCCAGTAAAAATTATGAATACATTATAGACAACAGAAATAAAAAACCCAGAGCCAACTGGGTTCATATGAGATTTTTTTGTTATTTCCAATTGCAAGACTGTGAAATTTTTTCCACAACCTTATCAATCTCAGACAAGTCAAACTCAACTACTTGCATAGTTGATCCATAAGGTTCAAACCCAAAAATAGCTTTTTTATGCTTAGCCAAGGTCTTTATAAATTGTATTGGTTGTGGAGCAAATGCAGAATCACCGCCTTCCCCACCTCCCCAAACACTCTTGACCGGCTTTCCGCCATCTAACCGCACTGTAATTCTTGGGTTGTCCGACCCCATATAATCATTGAATGATAAATAGGCATCTGTTTTGTTATCACTACAACGCAACACCAGTGAAGTTGCACGATCAGTACCTGCTTTGTTATATGAATCTGGTGACAAGTTAAGAGCCACAAAGTCAGTCTGGTCAGTCATTTTATTTATCTCAGACTTTGTTATCCACGGCCCTAACTTCTCTACACCAGCATTTGCTGTAAACGAGGCACTTATGACAAAGGCTAAAATAAATTTTCTCATAACCCTATCTCCTTGGATTCAAAGAACTAAATATTATCAAGTCTCTTGCCACTAGAAAACCCACTTTACTACCAAACTCTGACGGCATTCCTGAAAATTCGGTTCATACTCACTTGCCCCGCCCTATCATCCTGAGTAGCTAACCGTTAAACAAACGTTCGCCAGACCTTACCATCAATGACTAAGATTCCTGCCCGCGCCATTTTAGCCGCAGCCTGATTTATGCTGGTTACTGTCACACCTGTTACCGCGGCAACGTCCTGCGCACAGAAGTTCTTATGAGTCCCCAGGTAATGAATAATTGCCTCTTTGCCCGTCATACACTTGCTCCTTTCAGTCCGAACTTAGCTTTAATTTCTGCGATCTTCGCCAGAGCCTGTGCACGATTTAGAGGTCTACCGCCCATAACAGGAAGTTGTTTTACTGGTTCAGGGATCGCCTCACCACGGTTAATTCTCGCAGTCATATGGACAAGCTCATCTGCGGCCTTACGGCGTAATTCCGCATCAGTAAGCGCATTGGCCCGCATGTTCTGATACAGGTTGGTAACCAGCCAGTAGTGCGCGTTTGATTTCCACGGATAAGACTCCGCATCCGGATACAGGCCTCGCTTCCGGCAATACTCGTAAACCATATCAACCAGCTCGCTGACGTTTGGCAGTCCGGCGATAACGGATGCTTCTTCCCGGCACCATGCAACAAACTGCCCGGGTGATGGCAGAAATGGTCGATTCTGCCGACGGGCTACGCGCATTCCAGCGTTAACCTGTTCCATTGTGGTGATCCCGTTTTCCCGGAAAGCCAGAACCCACTGGCGGCGGATTTCGTTCAGTTCATTCTGGTCACGGTTAGCCAGGCTCGCCGGGAAAGTTGCCAGTAACTGGCTGAACACACCATTGATGATCTGCGCTACCTGCTGTACCTGAGGCTTTTCGTCGTACTGTTCCGGCATGTTGTTGGCGATCCGACGCATCTGCTCACGGTCAAAGTTAATCATCTGTGCGGCGATGTTTTTCATAGATCCACCCCGTAAATCCAGTCTGTGTTTGTCAGGTCGAGTTTTGGTTTGCTAGCTGTCACGCCTGCCTGTTGCTTGTTACGGTTGATTTCGAGTTGGGTCCACTTGTCGCGGAGTTTGGCCGGACTTAGCACGTTACCGGACCAGAAGTTGTCCTGGCATGCCCAGCGGAACAGCACGCACATGTCGCGGTGGTTACGTCCGTCACGTTCACGCATCAGGCGGATATCGTTAGCCCACCCTGCAAAATTCGGTTTCCTGGCTGATGGCGCGATGGTCTTCACCATGTCAAACATCCACTCTGCGGCGGTCAGGTCTTCTGCTGTCCCCCACTTGCTGCCGCTCTGAATTGCAGCATCCGGTTTCACCACAGGAAGATCGTTTTCTGGTTGGTCAGAGGATTCGCCAGAATTCTCGGACGAAAAAGGTTTTATATTGTCTTTTGTTAGTTTGTCTTTTGTGTTTACCTGATTCGGGTAAACGCCTTTACCTGATTTGGGTAAACTTTTCTTACCTGATTCAGGTAAATTTACCTCTTTCAGGTAAACTTTATTTTTCTTACCTGATTCGGGTAATGTTGACCATTCACTGACCACATTATTAATACCGATATTCCGCCCGCTCTGAATCAAAATCCCACGCTTTACCAGAACACTTTTTGCAGCAGAACACTTGTGCGGCAATATCCCGGTCAATTCGGACAGTTGCTCGTTGCTCACCCAATCCAGTTTTTTATTAAAGCCATATGTTTTGCGCATGACAGCTAGGAAGACCAGAAGCTGGTGCTGTGTTAATCCGGCCAGCATCACAGCTTCCAGCAACTCATTTGCAATGCGCGTATAACCATCATCGAGATCTGCCACGCGCGGCTCCTTTTGTGCCGCATCCGGCACTGGAAAATTGAATATCTCAGCAGTGTTTGCCATAATTCCTCCCGCAATGAGTGTGTTACGATTTGCACCTGAAAGTCGGTTCTGTTCCAGCAGACCGGCTTTCGCCATTTCTGAACCTGTCATATCGCCCCCAGCATGGTAGTAACCATCGCCATCAATGGACCAGCCAGATCTGGGTCCACACGAAACATCGACACAATACCTTCACTAATTTCCTTCAGTTTCTGGTGGCGTGGTGCGTTGAGAATGACAGCCTGTTTTGCCTCACTGAGTTCCTTTTCCATTTCAGCCAGCCGAGCCATGAAGCTATCCTGCTCAACCAGGTGGCCGCGATATTCCAGCGGTAGTACCGCCAGAATTGCCGGGGTCAGTTCACGCACGTTATTTCGGTATTTTTCAGAATCGAATTTGTTATCGAGGAAGCGGAACAGCTTCTGGCGTGCACGGCTGACATCATCAGGGAAATCGATGGTGCCGCCGCCCTGCTCCCGATACTCATTCACAATGAGTGCGGCAACAACATCCTGATTATCTGCAGCCGACCAGGCGCGAACGGCATCACGGATTTTTTCGTGGCCTGGCGCCTGTTTTGTTTGAGAACGATTTATCACCGCAGTCGGGCTAAATCCGCTAGTCTGTTGGTATGTAATTGGTTGCATAATTAATTCCTTTAGTTTGAATTGACTGTTAATCAGTCTGTTAAGTTGATTGCTTATTGTTAAAGAGCGTGAAATGGAAATTTAAGCTGCGTTCTTTTCGGTGTGTGGAAACAACTTCGGAAGGTCCGGGCGAATCTGGTATGCCTTCACAACTCCACCAGTAGCCGTAACAATGCTGCCGACATGTTCAGGGGATACCTTTGCTTTGTTGTGAAGCCACTTATAGACGGCCTGCTGTGAAACTTCGCAGGCATCGCCCAGTTTCTTTTGTGAACCAACGATATTGATCGCTGTTTTGATTGCTGGGTTCATAACAACCTCCGTGGTTAATCTGAATCAAGATTAAAACTATGGTTGTTTTTAGTCAACAACCATTTTCGTTTGATGTAATAAAACCTTGGTTGTACATTTGGTCTATGAAAACAACACTCTCAGAAAGACTTAAAGAAGCCAGATTAGCGCGAGGCCTTACACAAAAGGCGCTTGGGGATTTGGTCGGGGTTAGCCAAGCTGCTATTCAGAAAATCGAAACAGGGAAAGCTAACCAAACAACTAAAATCGTGGAGATCGCGAACGCTTTGGGTGTGCGCGCAGAATGGTTATCTTCTGGCGTTGGAAATATGTCAGACAGTACAGTGCAACCAATACAATCAACTGTCAGCCATTCCAAATACTTTAAGATTGACGTTCTTGATATAGAAGTGAGTGCCGGGCCGGGAGTCATCAACCGTGAGTTTGTAGAAGTTCTACGCTCGGTTGAGTACTCGTTTGACGATGCTCGTCACATGTTCGATGGTAGGAAGGCAGAAAATATCCGCATCATTAACGTGCGTGGTGACAGCATGTCAGGAACGATCGAACCAGGTGATCTGCTGTTCGTTGATATCACGGTTAAATCTTTCGACGGTGATGGTATCTATGCGTTTCTGTATGACGACACCGCCCATGTAAAGCGCCTGCAAATGATGAAGGATAAGCTGCTGGTTATTTCTGATAACAAGAGCTACTCACCGTGGGACCCGATCGAGAAAGACGAGATGAACCGGGTGTTCATCTTCGGTAAGGTTATTGGGAGCATGCCGCAAACATACAGGAAGCATGGATAGTGCAATATGATTCCTGTTGTTACATTATATAACTTAGGCTCAATGCCTTTTCAAATAGACGCTTAATGTAGTACGTAATAAAATACTATTTAGCGATATAGTTTATATCTCTAGCTTATTAAGCTATTTAAATAAACTATATCTCTGGTCAAATTATAAACATAAGTGATAGTTAAATTCATGAAGCGGAAACCACAAAAGCATCTGATCAATATTCTTAAGACAACAAAAGATCATCATCCAAATTTCACTCTTTTTCTTGGTGCAGGTGCCAGTATTAGTAGTGGCATTAAAAGTGCGGGCAAAATGATTGAAGAATGGAGAGCATCTTACATAGATATGCATGGCGAAGAAAAACTAAAAAGTAATATCTGGTATGGTCAGAGCAATGAATACTCAGAACTTTTCGAAGCACTGTACGATCAACCCACTCAGCGACGTGAATTCATTGAAAACTGTATAGTTAACAGCACCCCTTCTTGGGGGTATGTTTATCTAGTAAACCTATTGAAAAATAAAACATTTAACACAATTTTCACCACAAATTTTGATGATTTGATCAATGAAGCATGTTACACATTTTCTAATAATTTGAGACCCGTCGTTTGTGCTCATGACTCAAGCATTAAAAATATAAGATTAACATCTAATCGTCCAAAAATAATAAAACTACATGGGGATTTTCTCTTTGATGATATTAAAAATACAATCAGAGAATTAGAATCTCTTGAAGATAATATGCGGACTAAATTTCGACAATATGCTAATGAATTTGGTATGATTGTTATTGGCTATGCTGGCAACGATCGTTCTATAATGGACACTCTTAATACCCTTTTGCATTCAGATAATACTTTCCCACATGGAATTTATTGGTGTGTGAGGAAAGGAACCATTATGCCTGAAGAGTTAAAAAATCTTGCAAGGTTTCCTCGTTTTCACCTCATTGAGATAGAAGGGTTCGATGAACTTATGGCAGAGATTCATCACGAGTTGGGTTTTTCACTGCAAGAAGAAGTTGCAGATCCATACTCGGCTCTTTCAAATAAATTAGATAAATATTTTTCAGAGTTAGATGATGATGATGAAATTACAAGTTCATTCATAAAAAAAGACATGAAAGCTTTAGCTGATCATGTACTAAAAATAAACCAAGCGAAAGAGTTTGTTAATAAACTTCATAAACAAATGCAAAAATACAAGATGGATCCAACGGATGAAAGCGCAAGAAATGCAATTGAAAAAATGATTCAAGAGGCTGAGTTTCTCAATGATGGTAGTGATGTGTATATTTATAGTACACCAAACGCTTTCATCGCAAATTCTGCATTTAGAGAATCAGATTTTGATACCGCAAAAAAATACGCTCAGCGCTCAATGGAATTATCCTCTACCGTTGATGCGTTATCTACTCTCGTAAGATCAAAATTGAAATTAGATGATATAGCAGAATTAAAAAAAGATATTGAAAAATTTAATGAATTCAACGCGTTATCAGAAAAAGACAAAGCAAGAATTATCACTGTAATAGTTGATCTTATAAGCTTAGAATTATTTGATTTTGCAAAACGACTTCTTAGTATTCTTGAAAGAAAAAATATAAGTGATAGGGAAAAATCATTTATCGCATTGAATAGAGCTTTAATCTTAAAACTTGAACAAAAACAGATTAATAAAGACCTTATTGATATATTGAATGAGGATCTTCAGAAAAGTATTCAATCTGATGATTACTGGTTAAGTTTTGGCTTATCCATTTTACTTGAAGATGAAGAGATTAGTCTAAAAATGGCAGAGTCATTAGATGAGCAACAACTCATAAGTGCGCTTCTCCAAGAAATGCCAATCTTTACATTAATAAATCCGAACTTATATGAAAGGCTAACCCGATTAGCCAAAGAACGCGGGTTAGACGTGCCAGAAGAAGCCACCGATCCAGAAACGAAACATGATGCTGATAGCGACTTCAACCCTCATAGTTCAGATGAGATAGCTAATGTTGAAAGCTTAGACGATATTGATACAGATCAGTTGCCAATTGCAACCATAGCTGAACCGTCAGATAAAACCTATGGCAACGAATCTAAAGCTGTGTCATAGTTTTACTAACAGTAATAGTGCTCTAATAGATTGACAAAACGCCACATCAGATATTGAGGAGAGAGCTGGATGAAAGATAAAAATACAGTATCTAATGTCAGAAAACTTAACACGGAAGAAAAGAACAAACTAATTAAGCTCATTCAAAGTAAGAAATAAGCATCATGACCCGGCCACCGTGCCGGGTTTTCTTTTGCCTCCCCTCATCACACAAACCGTTCAAATAACCACCACGACATCCCTTCAGTTATCGCTATGCGATGCAAGTCACAAAATAAATCCATCCTAAATACAACCAGTTATATCTAAAACAACCAGTAAAACAACTTTTGTTGTTGACGATAAAACAACTATAGTTTTAAATAAATTCATCGCAACAACACAACGATACGGCAACCACCTGATTCACCGTTGCGATGACCGCTTAGATCCGCAGCTTGAATTTCAGCAGGCTCCGGGGAGTGCGAGGGGTGAAGCGGACGCGTGAACGTCGGTGTGACCAGCTGAAATCAACTCAACACTTCATACCTCAGTCGCTTCAACGAGGCGGCTTAGTTATGACAACCGGCGGCCATCCACCGCCTGAATACGCGCAGAAGTCTATATATGTTCAGCAGCCCAGCTTACGGGCAGGAGTTTTTATGGTTCATCAACATTACGGAACGCAGACCGTTAATCGCGGTGCGGTCATGCCAGGAATGCTGGTCAAACACAAAGATGGTACCTGGACTGCATCAGCTAATTTACGCGGACGGCTATATCTGCATCGCGGCATCGAGCGCACTTATACCCGTGATTTGCTCGTGGAAGTTTTTCTCGACGGACGCGGCAACGGCCTAAATCACTAATCCCCTTTCCTGTTTTCCTAATCAGCCTGGCATTTCGCGGGCGATATTTTCACAGCCATTTTCAGGAGGTCAGCCATGAACGCTTATTACATTCAGGATCGTCTTGAGGCTCAGAGCTGGGCGCGTCACTACCAGCAGATCGCCCGTGAAGAGAAAGAGGCAGAACTGGCAGACGACATGGAAAAAGGCCTGCCCCAGCACCTGTTTGAATCGCTATGCATCGATCATTTGCAACGCCACGGGGCCAGCAAAAAAGCCATTACCCGTGCGTTTGATGACGATGTTGAGTTTCAGGAGCGCATGGCAGAACACATCCAGTACATGGTTGAAACCATTGCTCACCACCAGGTTGATATTGATTCAGAGGTATAAAACGGATGAGTACAGCACTCGCAACGCTGGCAGGGAAGCTGGCTGAACGTGTCGGCATGGATTCTGTCGACCCACAGGAACTGATCACCACTCTTCGCCAGACGGCATTTAAAGGTGATGCCAGCGATGCGCAGTTCATCGCATTACTGATCGTTGCCAACCAGTACGGCCTTAATCCATGGACGAAAGAAATTTACGCCTTTCCTGATAAGCAGAATGGCATCGTTCCGGTGGTGGGCGTTGATGGCTGGTCCCGCATCATCAATGAAAACCAGCAGTTTGATGGCATGGACTTTGAGCAGGACAACGAATCCTGTACATGCCGGATTTACCGCAAGGACCGCAATCATCCGATCTGCGTTACCGAGTGGATGGATGAATGCCGCCGCGAACCATTCAAAACCCGCGAAGGCAGAGAAATTACGGGGCCGTGGCAGTCGCATCCCAAACGGATGTTACGGCATAAAGCCATGATTCAGTGTGCCCGTCTGGCCTTCGGATTTGCTGGTATCTATGACAAGGATGAAGCCGAGCGCATTGTCGAAAATACCGCATACACTGCAGAACGTCAGCCGGAACGCGACATCACTCCGGTTAACGATGAAACCATGCAGGAGATTAACACTCTGCTGATTGCCCTGGATAAAACATGGGATGACGACTTATTGCCGCTCTGTTCCCAGATATTTCGCCGCGACATTCGCGCATCGTCAGAACTGACACAGGCCGAAGCAGTGAAAGCTCTTGGATTCCTGAAACAGAAAGCCACTGAGCAGAAGGTGGCTGCATGACACCGGACATTATCCTGCAGCGTACCGGAATCGACGTGAGAGCTGTCGAACAGGGGGATGATGCGTGGCACAAATTACGGCTCGGCGTCATCACCGCTTCAGAAGTTCACAATGTGATAGCAAAACCCCGCTCCGGAAAAAAGTGGCCTGACATGAAAATGTCCTACTTCCACACCCTGCTGGCTGAGGTTTGCACCGGTGTGGCTCCGGAAGTTAATGCTAAGGCGCTGGCATGGGGAAAACAGTACGAGAACGACGCCAGAACTCTGTTTGAATTCACTTCCGGCGTGAATGTTACTGAATCCCCGATCATCTATCGCGACGAAAGTATGCGTACCGCCTGCTCTCCCGATGGTTTATGCAGTGACGGCAATGGCCTTGAGCTGAAATGCCCGTTTACCTCCCGGGATTTCATGAAGTTCCGGCTCGGTGGTTTCGAGGCCATAAAGTCGGCTTACATGGCCCAGGTGCAGTACAGCATGTGGGTGACGCGAAAAGATGCCTGGTACTTTGCCAACTATGACCCGCGTATGAAGCGTGAAGGCCTGCATTATGTCGTGGTTGAGCGGGATGAAAAGTACATGGCGAGTTTTGACGAGATGGTGCCGGAGTTCATCGAAAAAATGGACGAGGCACTGGCTGAAATTGGTTTTGTATTTGGGGAGCAATGGCGATGAAGCATCCTCACGATAATATCCGGGTAGGTGCGATCACTTTCGTCTACTCCGTTACAAAGCGAGGCTGGGTATTTCCCGGCCTTTCTGTTATCAGAAATCCCCTGAAAGTACAGCGGCTGGCTGAGGAGATAAATAATAAACGGGGAGCTGTATGCACAAAGCATCTCCCGTTGAGTTAAGAACGAGTATCGAGATGGCACATAGCCTCGCTCAAATTGGAGTCAGGTTTGTGCCAATACCAGTAGAAACAGACGAAGAATTTCATACGTTAGCCGCATCCCTTTCACAAAAGCTGGAAATGATGGTGGCGAAAGCAGAAGCAGATGAGAGAGACCAGGTATGACAACCACTGAATGCATTTTTCTGGCAGCGGGCTTCATATTCTGTGTGCTTATGCTTGCCGACATGGGGCTTGTTCAATGACACCTCAGCAAGAAAACGCCCTTCGCAGCATTGCCCGTCAGGCTAATTCTGAAATCAAAAAAGCCAGACAGCAGTTTCCGGATAAAAACGTCGATGACATTTGCCGTAGCGTACTGAAGAAGCACCGCGAAACGGTAACGCTGATGGGATTCACACCGACTCATTTAAGCCTGGCAATCGGCATGTTAAACGGCGTCTTTAAGGAACGATGAACATGAAAAGCAAAATTATCAGGGAGCTACAGGCTCCTTTTTTATTGCTCGCATTTACCCCCAAGCGTATTAACCAACAATTCAGGGATTAATGGAAGATGGCAGACATCATTGATTCAGCATCAGAAATTGAAGAATTACAGCGCAACACAGCAATAAAAATGCGCCGCCTGAACCACCAGGCTGTATCTGCCACTCATTGTTGTGAGTGTGGCGATCCGATAGATGAACGAAGACGCTTGGCCGTTCAGGGTTGTCGGACTTGTGCAAGTTGCCAGGAGGATCTGGAACTTATCAGTAAACAGAGAGGTTCGAAGTGAGCGAAATTAACTCTCAGGCACTGCGTGAAGCGGCAGAGCAGGCAATGCATGACGACTGGGGATTTGACGCAGACCTTTTCCATGAATTGGTAACACCATCGATTGTGCTGGAACTGCTGGATGAACGGGAAAGAAACCAGCAATACATCAAACGCCGCGACCAGGAGAACGAGGATATTGCGCTAACAGTAGGGAAACTGCGTGTTGAGCTTGAAACAGCAAAATCAAAACTCAACGAGCAGCGTGAGTATTACGAAGGTGTTATCTCGGATGGGAGTAAGCGTATTGCTAAACTGGAAAGCAACGAAGTCCGTGAAGACGGAAACCAGTTTCTTGTTGTTCGCCATCCTGGGAAGACTCCTGTTATCAAGCACTGCACTGGTGACCTGGAAGAGTTTCTGCGGCAGTTAATCGAACAAGACCCGTTAGTAACTATCGACATCATTACGCATCGCTATTACGGGGTTGGAGGTCAATGGGTTCAGGATGCAGGTGAGTATCTGCATATGATGTCTGACGCTGGCATTCGCATCAAAGGAGAGTGAGATCGGTTTTGTAAAAGATAACGCTTGTGAAAATGCTGAATTTCGCGTCGTCTTCACAGCGATGCCAGAGTCTGTAGTGTCAGATGATGACCGTACTCAAACATCGGGTTGAGTATTATCTTACTGTTTCTTTACATAAACATTGCTGATACCGTTTAGCTGAAACGACATACATTGCAAGGAGTTTATAAATGAGTATCAATGAGTTAGAGTCTGAGCAAAAAGATTGGGCGTTATCAATGTTGTGCAGATCCGGTGTCTTGTCTCCATGCAGACATCACGAAGGTGTTTATGTAGATGAAGGTATAGATATAGAGTCGGCATACAAATATTCCATGAAGGTTTATAAGTCTAATGAAGACAAATCCCCATTCTGCAATGTGCGAGAAATGACTGATACCGTGCAAAATTATTATCACGAGTACGGTGGAAACGATACTTGCCCTCTCTGTACAAAACATATAGATGATTAAACCCAATATTACATAACAATCCTCGCACTCGCGGGGATTTATTTTATCTGAACTCGCTACGGCGGGTTTTGTTTTATGGAGATGATAAATGCACTTCCGAGTCACAGGAGAATGGAATGGAGAGCCATTCAACAGAGTTATCGAAGCGGAGAACATCAACGACTGCTACGACCACTGGATGATATGGGCGCAGATAGCACATGCAGACATAACCAATATTCGAATTGAAGAACTGAAAGAACACCAAGCCGCCTGATGGCGGTTTTTTCTTGCGTGTAATTGCGGAGACTTTGCGATGTACTTGACACTTCAGGAGTGGAACGCTCGCCAGCGACGCCCAAGAAGCCTTGAAACAGTTCGTCGATGGGTGCGCGAATGCAGGATATTCCCTCCTCCGGTTAAGGATGGAAGAGAATATCTGTTCCACGAATCAGCGGTAAAGGTTGACTTAAATCGACCAGTAACAGGTAGCCTTTTGAAGAGGATCAGAAATGGGAAGAAGGCGAAGTCATGAGCGCCGGGATTTACCCCCTAACCTTTATATAAGAAACAATGGATATTACTGCTACAGGGACCCAAGGACGGGTAAAGAGTTTGGATTAGGCAGAGACAGGCGAATCGCAATCACTGAAGCCATACAGGCCAACATTGAGTTATTTTCAGGACACAAACACAAGCCTCTGACAGCGAGAATCAACAGTGATAATTCCGTTACGTTACATTCATGGCTTGATCGCTACGAAAAAATCCTGGCCAGCAGAGGAATCAAGCAGAAGACACTCATAAATTACATGAGCAAAATTAAAGCAATAAGGAGGGGTCTGCCTGATGCTCCACTTGAAGACATCACCACAAAAGAAATTGCGGCAATGCTCAATGGATACATAGACGAGGGCAAGGCGGCGTCAGCCAAGTTAATCAGATCAACACTGAGCGATGCATTCCGAGAGGCAATAGCTGAAGGCCATATAACAACAAACCCTGTCGCTGCCACTCGCGCAGCAAAATCAGAGGTAAGGAGATCAAGACTTACGGCTGACGAATACCTGAAAATTTATCAAGCAGCAGAATCATCACCATGTTGGCTCAGACTTGCAATGGAACTGGCTGTTGTTACCGGGCAACGAGTTGGTGATTTATGCGAAATGAAGTGGTCTGATATCGTAGATGGATATCTTTATGTCGAGCAAAGCAAAACAGGCGTAAAAATTGCCATCCCAACAACATTGCATGTTGATGCTCTCGGGATATCAATGAAGGAAACACTTGATAAATGCAAAGAGATTCTTGGCGGAGAAACCATAATTGCATCTACTCGTCGTGAACCGCTTTCATCCGGCACAGTATCAAGGTATTTTATGCGCGCACGAAAAGCATCAGGTCTTTCCTTCGAAGGGGATCCGCCTACCTTTCACGAGTTGCGCAGTTTGTCTGCAAGACTCTATGAGAAGCAGATAAGCGATAAGTTTGCTCAACATCTTCTCGGGCATAAGTCGGACACCATGGCATCACAGTATCGTGATGACAGAGGCAGGGAGTGGGACAAAATTGAAATCAAATAATGATTTTATTTTGACTGATAGTGACCTGTTCGTTGCAACAAATTGATAAGCAATGCTTTTTTATAATGCCAACTTAGTATAAAAAAGCAGGCTTCAACGGATTCATTTTTCTATTTCATAGCCCGGAGCAACCTGTGAACACATTTTCAGTTTCCCGTCTGGCGCTGGCATTGGCTTTTGGCGTGACGCTGACCGCCTGTAGCTCAACCCCGCCCGATCAACGTCCTTCTGATCAAACCGCGCCTGGTACCTCTTCTCGCCCGATTCTGTCGGCAAAAGAAGCGCAGAATTTCGATGCTCAACACTATTTTGCATCCCTGACACCAGGTGCTGCAGCGTGGAATCCTTCCCCGATTACCCTGCCTGCGCAACCTGACTTTGTTGTCGGCCCGGCGGGCACTCAAGGTGTAACGCATACCACGATTCAGGCGGCGGTAGATGCGGCAATTATCAAGCGTACCAACAAGCGCCAGTATATTGCCGTGATGCCTGGTGAGTATCAGGGAACGGTATATGTCCCTGCCGCTCCGGGTGGAATTACTCTGTACGGTACAGGTGAAAAACCGATTGATGTGAAGATTGGGCTTTCCCTTGATGGTGGCATGAGCCCTGCCGACTGGCGTCACGACGTCAACCCGCGCGGCAAATATATGCCAGGTAAACCAGCGTGGTATATGTACGATAGCTGCCAGAGCAAACGCAGCGACAGTATCGGTGTTCTCTGCTCTGCGGTCTTCTGGTCACAAAACAATGGCCTGCAACTGCAAAATCTGACCATCGAAAACACGCTGGGCGATAGCGTAGATGCAGGTAACCATCCGGCGGTGGCACTGCGTACTGATGGTGACCAGGTACAGATTAACAACGTTAACATTCTCGGTCGTCAGAACACCTTCTTTGTCACCAACAGCGGTGTGCAGAACCGTCTGGAAACGAATCGTCAGCCGCGTACGCTGGTGACCAACAGCTACATTGAAGGGGATGTGGATATCGTTTCTGGTCGCGGCGCAGTGGTGTTCGATAACACCGAATTCCGCGTGGTGAACTCACGTACTCAGCAAGAAGCGTATGTGTTTGCACCGGCTACGCTGTCCAACATTTACTACGGTTTCCTCGCCGTAAACAGCCGTTTCAATGCTTTCGGTGATGGTGTGGCGCAACTGGGCCGCTCGCTGGATGTTGATGCCAATACCAACGGTCAGGTGGTGATCCGTGATAGCGCCATCAACGAAGGTTTTAACACGGCTAAACCGTGGGCCGATGCGGTGATCTCTAATCGTCCGTTTGCGGGTAATACCGGCAGCGTAGATGATAACGACGAAATACAGCGCAATCTGAATGACACTAACTACAACCGCATGTGGGAATACAATAACCGCGGCGTGGGTAGTAAAGTGGTTGCAGAGGCGAAGAAGTAAGAGCAATTAACTATTTGCCGGATGCGGCGTAAACGCCTTATCCGGCCTACGGTTCGATGCGATTTGTAGGTCGGATAAGATGCGCAAGCATCGCATCCGACAATAAGTGCCGGATGCTGCGAAAATGCCTTATCTGGCCTACAGATTCGATGCGATTCGTAGGTCGGATAAGATGCGCAAGCATCGCATCCGACAATAAGTGCCGAATGCGACCTACATTCACATGGCGCTTTTTACATCTGACGGTTTTTATTGAAGTTAATCAAACTACCCGCCTTGATAATCTCGCGCTCTTCAGCAGTCAGACTTTCCATATAGAGCGTAATTTCCGTTACCGGCGCATCTTCATGGATCACATAACCTTTAAACGTCGTACCCGGATTATCCAGCGCCGCTTTAATGCCAGGGATGTAAATGTAATCCCCCACTTCAAAGGTTGGCACTTCCGCCATCTGCAGCGGTAACATCCCCCAGTTGATGACGTTAGAACGGTAGCGTTTAGTCGCGTACTCTTCGGCAATATTCGCCAGACCGCCAATCACACGCTGGCAGCTCGCCGCCTGTTCACGCGCAGAACCATCGCCTGGTTTCACCGCATATACCATGCTGCCAATTTCAGTTTGCAGCGGATCAATATGCTCCTGACCAGCAATCTGCTTAATGCGCGCAAACACCTCTGTCAGCTCGCTGACATTCCCCGCCAGACGCTGATTTTCCAGCTCAGCAGTCGCTTTACTTCTGCCAACATAACCGGGATCGCGGCGTGACAGGGTAAACTCCGCCAGACCAATCGGATTTGAACGATAAGAAGAGGTTTCACCGGAAGGAATCAGTTCGTCGGTGGTGGTCACTTCGTCGAGGATCTTCGAGCACACTTTCAGGACGATATTGTCAGTCAGCGCACCCAATTCCGGCCAGTCTTTAATGTTCGGTCCGTAAATCAGCGGTTGCTGAGTTGCCCCTTTCACAAAGCCCTGATAAACACGGTTTTTATACGGCGTTACATCGAAGGCGTACTCCGGCACGTTGTCCCAGCAATCAAGTTCGCTGGCAGAGGTTAAATAGCCACCGTTTGCCGCAGTCGCAGCGATAGAACGAGCGTCCATCAACGCCACCGCTGACATCTGCCCATTAGCTGGCTTAGAGCCTTCGCGGTTCGGGAAGTTGCGCGTGGTGTGGCGAATACTTAATCCGTTGTTGATTGGCGTATCGCCCGCGCCAAAGCATGGGCCGCAGAACGCGGTTCTGATGATTGCGCCTGCGCCAATCAAATCTGCTACCACACCTTTTTTGGCGAGATCCATAAACACCGGCTGTGATGACGGGTAAACTGCCAGCGAGAAGGTGTCATTGCCACAGGATTGACCGCGCAGTGCATTCGCCGCCGCGATGACGTTTTCGTAGTTACCGCCAGAACAGCCCGCGATAATCCCCTGCTGCACTTTCAGGCGACCATTTTCCACTTTATCCAGCAGCGAGAGTTTGGCTTTACCGTGCGCCACGCGTTCGGACTCAATTTCAATCTCACGCAGAATGTCGGTCAGGTTCTGGTTCAGTGTGTCGATTTCATACACGTTGCTCGGGTGGAACGGCAGCGCAATCATTGGTTTGATGGCGCTTAAATCAACGCTGATGCAGCCATCGTAGTACGCCATCGGTTGAGGGTTAAGCTGGCAGTAATCCTGGCCGCGGCCGTGCAGCGCCAGCCAGTTATGGACTTCTTCATCGGTTTGCCAGACAGAACTTAAACAGGTCGTTTCAGTGGTCATAACGTCAACGCTGTTACGGAAATCGGTAGAGAGCGCAGCAACACCGGGACCTACGAATTCCATCACTTTGTTTTTGACGTAGCCGTTTTTGAACACGGCACCGATGATAGCCAGCGCCACATCCTGCGGCCCCACATACGGCGCTGGTTTTCCGGTCAGATGCACCGCAACAACTCCCGGATAGTCGATATCCCAGGTGTCATTAAGCAGCTGTTTTACCAACTCACCGCCGCCCTCACCGACTGCCATTGTCCCTAATGCACCGTAACGGGTGTGGCTGTCTGACCCGAGGATCATTTTGCCGCCGCCTGCCATCATCTCACGCATATATTGATGGATGACCGCAATATGCGGAGGCACAAAAATACCGCCATAACGCTGAGCTGCCGATAAACCAAAAACATGGTCATCACCGTTAATGGTGCCGCCGACGGCGCAGAGTGAGTTATGGCAGTTGGTCAGCACATACGGCAGCGGGAAACGTTCCATTCCGGACGCTTTAGCGGTCTGTACAATACCAACAAAGGTAATATCGTGAGAGGCTAATGAATCAAACTTAATTTTAAGTTTATCCATATTTCCGGACGTATTATGAGAAGAGAGAATAGACCAGGCAATAGTGCCTTTTTTGGCTTCTTCTTTTTTAATTTCGCCGGTGAAATGTTCTTCGGCAATTATTTCGTTATTACTGGCGAGAAACACGCCTTTTTCAGATAACTTGATCATCAAATGCTCCAGATATCTGCGCACCGTGAAGTGCGCAGAAAGATAATAAATGGATATACTCTAAATAATTCGAGTTGCAGGAAGGCGACAAGTGAGTGAATCCCCAGGAGCTTACATAAGTAAGTGACTGGGGTGAGCGAACGCAAACGCAGCACATGCAACTTGAAGTATGACGAGTATATTTACAGCATGTTCCAGCCGATCAGCATATTCCACCACCACACGCCGAGGGTGATATGCACCAGGAAGGTTAATATCGTCAGTACCGCACCGACCAACCACCAGGATTTAATATCGTTATAACCCACGCCAAAGATGACCGGACCTGCCGCGCCGCCATAGTGAGTAACCATGCCGCCATAGGAGTTGGAGAACAACAGTGCCAGCGCGGTTAACATTAACGGTGCGCCGGAGACGTTCGCCAGCATGGCAAATACCGGTAACATAGCAACGATATAGGCACTACCGGAAGCGAAGAAATAACGCACGATAATGCTGAGGAAAATAATAACGAAGAAAGCAACGTTACCGTGACCATCAAATGCCAGGTTATTTTTAAAGACTTCAGCTAACCATTCGAAGAATTTAACTTTCGATAATAAGGAGCTTAAGCCGATAATACCGCCGTACCAGATTAAGGTATTCCAGCCGCCTTTATTTTTAACCACGTCTTCCCAGGTAACGATACCCAGCAGCAGCATGGTTGCCATAACAACGATTGCCACGGTGGATTCATCAACCCCCAGAGACTTACTGAAAATCCAGCCCAGCAGCGCCAGCACAAAGACACCGAGCAGCATTTTTTCGCGGATTTTCATCGGTCCTAGTTCGGCAAGGCCCGCTTTAGCGATGGTTTTGTTATCCACCTTCTTAATTTCTGGTGGATACATGGTGTAAATCACCAGCGGGGTGACCAGCAGCATAATGATGCCCGGCAATCCGGCTGCCAGCGCCCATCCACCCCAGCTAATTTGCAGGTGCAGAATGTCGTTGATCATTTTCAGCGCCAGAATGTTCCCCGCCATTGCGGTAAAGAACATATAGCTGGTGGTTTTGGTGACCATGTAAATGGACATCATCAGGTAATGTCCGACACGACGCGGACTTTTTTCCGGTTCGGACCCCAAAGCCACCGCCACGCTGTTGATGATCGGTAACACAATGCCGCCCGCACGCGCGGTGTTAGACGGTGTTGCCGGAGCCAGTACCAGATCGAGGAATACCGTAACGTAACCCAGACCCAGCGTGGTGTTACCGATTTTACCAATCAGCAGATAGGCAATACGTTTACCTAAACCGGTGGTCACAAATGCGGCGCTTAAGGTAAACGCCGAGAACACCAGCCAGGTGGTACCTGAAGAGTAACCGCTTAATACGGCGGTGGTTTTAAACGCACCGTCGGATAAGTTACCGACCACCACCATTGAGGCAGCAACGGCAATTAACAGTACGACAGGTTCCGGGAAAGGCTTGATAACCAGCCCCACAATGGCCGCCAGGTAAATACCAAAAAGCACCCACGCCAGTTCGCTTAATCCTGCCGGAGCTGGCATAAAACCAATAATACATGGGATCGCTAATATCAGAATTAGCTTCCATAACGATTTCTTATTCATTTAAAATCCTGTTCTTTCTGTATGACTCATACAGAAGTCCTTTATTGATTGTCCTTATCCTGACAACGAATTTTTTCAGGGAAGATAAACTTCACCGGAAAATATTTTTCTGGTCGTCCGAATAACAGATGCGCGTAACGTCGTGGCATCCTGACCTTCATTACTTAAATGAACGTCGAGCGCACCACTGGGGTGTTCAATATTGATATTGCCGTATCCTACAGAAGGGACGATTTGTCGGGTGACGGTGCCTTCCAATGCACAACTACTGGAAATAGCAATAGCACCGGTTATCGCCAGCGCTCGATGGCAAGAATGCGGCATAAAATAACGCACATTAATTGCCCCGCCTTTCTGCGCTGGAGAAATAAGCACAGGTTTAGGGATAACCATATTACTGACATCACCTAAGCCCATTGCTTTACCCGCTTGTAGACGGATAGATTCAATGCGGGCTAATAATGCTTTGTCGGCATCCAGTTCCGCCGGTAATTCATAACCTGTTTTTCCCAGATATTCAGCCGGAATAATGACGACTGGCATCGCCATATCGATACAGGTCACCGGGACATCGTCAAAATAATCAATCTGATTATCAGTCGGGAAAACTTTTCCGGTTTTGGTTCCGGCGGCATTCAGGAAAGTGAGCGCAACCGGTGCGGCAGTACCCGGTACGCCGTCAATTCTGGCGCTACCCTCGTACTCGACAACACCATTTGGCGTTTGCACATCAGCTTCGATGAACGTACCCGTATTGACGTTGCGGATACGTACGCGAGTAACTGGCGAAGTCGCTGCAATCAAACCATTTTCAATGGCGAATGCCCCAACACCAGACAGCATATTGCCGCAGTTAGGCGTGGTATCGACACGTTGCTCATGAACGATTACCTGCGCAAACAGATAATCGACATCAGCACGCGGATCGCTGGAACGGCTAATAATGGCGACTTTACTGGTCAGTGGATTACCGCCGCCAATACCGTCAATTTCCAGATCGTTACCGGAACCCATAATTGCCATCAATATTTTATCGCGCTGCGTTTGATCTTCGGGTAAATGTTCCGCTAACAGGAACGCGCCCCTCGAGGTTCCACCTCGCATCATCACGCAGGGTATTTTTTTCATAATAATGCCCTCAATTTAAAAACATAACTTATTGCGATATGGTTACATTAAGGGCAAAGCATCTCTAATGACTTTAGCTCAACGATTAATAACATTTTTTCATTAATTTAAGTTGGCTAAATGCAGTTAAAATTTTTAACGGCCAGCCACCCAAAATCGTCGCTTCCATTTTCCGGAGTAATAATGAAGCATGAATTATCAAGTATGAAGGCATTTGTCATACTGGCAGAGTCCAGTTCGTTTAACAATGCCGCTAAATTACTCAATATTACGCAACCTGCATTAACGCGAAGAATAAAAAAGATGGAGGAAGATTTACATATTCAACTATTTGAGCGTACAACTCGCAAGGTTACGTTAACAAAAGCAGGAAAAAGGTTGCTCCCGGAGGCGCGGGAATTAATAAAGAAATTCGATGAAACGCTTTTTAATATTCGTGATATGAATGCTTATCATCGTGGTATGGTGACGTTAGCGTGTATTCCGACCGCAGTATTTTATTTTTTACCGCTGGCAATCGGTAAATTTAATGAGCTGTATCCCAATATTAAAGTGCGGATTCTGGAACAAGGCACGAATAATTGCATGGAATCGGTGCTGTGTAACGAATCAGACTTTGGCATAAACATGAACAACGTCACAAATTCATCCATTGATTTTACCCCACTGGTCAACGAGCCGTTCGTGCTGGCCTGTCGGCGTGACCATCCATTGGCCAAAAAGCAGCTTGTAGAATGGCAGGAGTTAGTGGGTTACAAAATGATTGGCGTACGCTCCTCCAGCGGCAACCGACTGTTGATAGAACAACAGCTAGCCGACAAGCCCTGGAAGCTGGACTGGTTTTACGAAGTGCGTCATCTTTCGACGTCATTAGGACTGGTGGAGGCGGGACTGGGGATTTCGGCGCTTCCTGGCCTGGCAATGCCTCATGCGCCCTATTCTTCGATTATTGGTATCCCATTGGTGGAACCCGTTATACGTCGAACATTGGGAATAATTCGCCGTAAAGATGCCGTACTTTCTCCAGCAGCAGAACGCTTTTTTGCCTTGCTGATTAATTTATGGACTGACGATAAAGACAATTTGTGGACCAATATCGTCGAACGCCAGAGACACGCGTTACAGGAGATAGGTTAATACACCGGCGCAGGAGAGACTGCGCCGGGTAAATCAGCGGTTAGTGTGCGTTAACCACCACCCACATTGGTCCCTGCCCGACCGCATAGCGGCCTTTTTCATGCAGTAGCCCCTGCTCGCCAACAATTTCGTATACCGAGATGTGGTGAGATTTTTGCCCGGCGGCAATCAGATACTTGCCGCTGTGATCAACATTGAAGCCGCGCGGCTGGGTTTCCGTTGGCTGGAAGCCTTCTTTACTCAACACGCTGCCATCTTCCGAAACGCTGAAAACGGTAATCAGGCTGGCGGTACGGTCGCAGGCGTATAAATGGCGACCATCCGGGGTGATATGAATATCAGCCGCCCAACGGGTGTCGGAGAAGTTTTCCGGCATCATATCCAGCGTCTGGACACATTCGATATTACCGTGCGGATCTTTCAGTTCCCAGACATCCACTGAGCTGTTTAACTCATTGACGCAATACGCATATTGTTCGTTTGGATGGAATACCATATGACGCGGGCCGGCCCCTTCAACGGTGGTCACTTCCGCAGGGTCCTGCGCCACGAGATGACCATCATCGCTGACCGTAAACAGGCAAATGCGATCCTGCTTTAATGCCGGAACCCACAGCGTACGGTTGTCCGGTGAGATATTGGCGGAATGGCAACCGTCCAGCCCCTCGACCACATCGACGACGCCCACTGGCAGGCCATCTTCCAGACGCGTTACGCTCACGTTACCCGCATTGTAAGAACCTACAAAGACAAACTGCCCCTGGTGATCGGTGGAAATATGCGTCGGACTACCCGGCAGCGCAGACTCTGCGGCAAAGGTCAGTGCGCCATCGTCCGGGGCGATACGATACGCCAGGACGCGAAACTCAGGGCGAACACCAACATAGAGATAACGTTTGTCCGGGCTGACCACCATCGGCTGCACCTGCCCCGGCACATCGACAACCTGTGTCAGCGTCAGTGCGCCTTCATGATTCAGATTCCAGACGTGAATTTGCTGGCTCTCAGGGCTGGCGATATAAACTGTTTGCTTCATGAATGCTCCTTTGCATTTAGCAACTGACTGTAACAGCTAAAATTAGTCGCTTTTGGCGGTGAATGCTGAATTAAAACGCAGAATTTTGTCCGATAGTGGTATCGGTGTACCATTCGCGCAGACGAAAATTCTTAACCTTAATCTGGAATACGCCATGACCACACGCGTGATTGCTCTCGACTTAGACGGCACCTTATTGACCCCGAAAAAGACCCTGCTTCCTTCATCGATAGAAGCCCTGGCCCGCGCTCGCGAAGCAGGCTATCAATTAATCATCGTCACAGGTCGCCATCACGTCGCTATTCATCCTTTTTATCAGGCGCTGGCGCTGGATACACCTGCTATTTGCTGTAATGGCACCTATTTGAGTGTGGAACGCTTATTACAAAAAAAATCAAGTCATCCCACAAATGATTGATCTAGCGGCTAAAAACCTCCCCTGTACAACCTCATAAGGCCGCTCTAAGGCGTTTATTATCTATCCCTAATTCACCTGCTAACTGTTGTATAAAGTCATCGTAGGACGCTCTGAGGCGTTCCAAAGTGGCAAGCTGATCAACAATCTTAAATAGCCCTTCTTTGAGTTTCTCACACTGTTCTGTGGTTAGTCCCTGTACTTTCATTTACACACCCGTCAATAGAGGATGTATGAACATAGCAAAGTACATAACTCATTGAAATATAGCAACGTCCCCATATACCCGATTGATCAAAATTAAGCGTTTGGTTTTCAAGTGACTTTACTTCTGCTTTTTTGACCTACCACCCATTGGGTGTACTATCGGGTTAACTATCAACTTCATATGTGAACATGAAATGACCTTTAAAGTTATTGCCCTTGATCTCGATGGTACGCTACTTACGCCACAAAAAACGATCCTCCCTGAATCAGTACTAGCCCTTCAGAATGCCCGTAAATCTGGTGCGAAGGTAGTGATCGTAACCGGGCGGCATCATGTAGCAATCCATCCTTTCTATCAGGCATTAGAGTTAGATACTCCCGCTATATGCTGTAACGGGGCATTGCTTTACGATTACTTAGGTAAAAGAGTTCTTGCTTCTGATCCCCTACTTCCAGATCAGGCTAGGCAATTAGTAGCACTGCTGGATGCTCACAATGTTCATGGCTTGATGTATGCAGACGATGCGATGTTTTACAGTGAATCAACTGGACACATTACCCGTACTGAAACGTGGGCTAGATCTTTACCTGAAAATCAACGCCCGGTCTTCAAACACGTTGATTCTTTAGGGGCTGCTACCCATAACGTAGATAAGATCTGGAAGTTCGCCCTAACTGATAGTGATATTGATAAATTGAAAAATTTCACTCAAGTAGTTGAGAGGAAGATCGGCCTTACCTGTGAATGGTCATGGCATGATCAAGTAGATATCGCCCAGACAGGCAATAGTAAAGGTAAACGTCTTTCACAATGGGTTGAATCACAGAGTTTATCAATGAAAGATGTTATCGCTTTTGGCGATAACTTTAATGATGTGAGTATGTTACAAAGTGCGGGATTAGGTGTAGCTATGGGGAATGCCTCGGATGAGGTTAAAGCTAGTGCTAATGTGGTGATTGGTACTAATACTGAATCTAGCATTGCTGAGATTCTTAACCAGTACTTTGAGCGTGTACCAGCATAAGAAAAAAGCCTGTACTCGTTACAGGCTATCAGAAGTTGTTTAAAACAGTTGTTATGTAACTACATTACTTTGGAGTTTTATATGCGGCTTACTGTACCCGAAATCGATTGTAGTGAAGGATTTACCACCGAGAATGATATTTTCAATAGAAAAAGATTCAGCGTTCAGCTAGAGAATATCATTGCACATAGTGATGATGAAAATCTTGTTATAGCTTTAAATGAAAAATGGGGGAATGGAAAAACTACATTTTTGAAAATGTGGGAAGCAGAAATCATCAAAAATGGAAATTTCAATGTTGTTTACTTTGACGCTTTCCAAAATGATTTCCAATCAGACCCATTCATAGCTATCGCATCGCATATATATAGTAAAATCGACAACAAGGAATTAAAGGACAAATATCTATCAGCCACTAAAAAAGTGGCATCTGTATTATTAAAAACATCGCTTAAAATAGGTATCAGCACGCTAACACTAGGAGCAGTGAAAGGCTCCGAATTAGAAGGTTTCGGTGATGATATTAGTTCTGCAATCAATGATTCTTTAGAAAAATACATTGAAGAAAAAATAACTCAACTTGACAAAGAGAACAACACACTTGAGCACTTCCGCAGCACACTTTCAGATATAGCTACTGAAAAGAAACTAATATTTATTATAGATGAACTTGACCGTGCAAGGCCTAATTACTCCCTTGAATTACTTGAGAGGGTAAAACATGTATTTAATACAAAAAACATTTATTTCATTCTCTCTACGGACAAAGATCAGTTTATCAAAATAATACAAAAAACATATGGTCCGATAGATGCAAGCATGTATTTAAATAAATTTATTCATTTGTGGGTTTCACTACCAAAGAATGATAATGCCGCAATGAAATCATATACACTTTTAAAATACCTTAATTATATTAACAAAAAAATATTAAGCAGAGATATTGAACTTAAACCTTCATTAGATGCATTATCATATCTGCTAAGAATCAATAATTTTAGTTTGCGAGATGCCGAGAGATGCTATAGCCTTTTACTTCTTTGCAATACAAACTTTGATAATGGATTAAGATGGGAATATCAAATTGGAGTAGCTATTGTTGTATTCCTAAAACTTAAAGATGAAAGCCTGCTTATAAAAATCAAAGAGAGAACAATCACAAAGAATCATGTCATGGAGGAACTGGGAGTTTCTGCTTTACCGGAAGATGACAACTATCATATATTGTTGGCACTTAACACTGAGTATCTGACACATGAAGGCTACGCAAAAGCGATAAGTGAAAATGATCAAATGGTATTTCGTGACAGTTTTGGGCGACAGCCATTAACTATATCACATGCAATAGATCTCATTTATAACCTTAAATAATAGAAACTACTAAGTATCCCAATTAATATTACCAGTACTTTCCATACTTCATCTAAAGGAACTATGGAAAGTACAGCACCACCTTAAACTAATACTTGCACAAGTGGTAACCCTGAATACTCAGCCTAAACTTTTTAAAATGTGAAACAATTTCTAATTTTTCCTAGTATGATCTGGTTTTACTCAATCTTCTGATAGATATCTAAAGGATTCTGTCAGCACTAAAGTATCAAGTTCCTTTCCCTACCCTCTTCCGCTATATCAGTTCTCAATATTATCAGAACTAGCAATCATTTCTTTCTTCACGCGAAACACTGTAGCCCTGCCGCAATCACATAACTTTGCGATCTCGTCTGGTGTATTCTTCCCGGCCTGTAACATATCGATAATCTTGTTATGTAGTTCTTGGTTCTTTTGCTTGCCTTTGTACTTCCCTGCTTCTTTGGCAAGAGTAATCCCCTCATTGCGGCGTGATGCGATCATTCCTCGTTCAAATTCCGCAACGGCTCCCATCATGGTTAGGATCAGGCGTGATTGTGGGGAGTTATCAAAGCTCATTGAGTTAGCAAGGAACTGAACAGTGATCCCACGAGCAACTAGGTTATCAATCATTTCCAGCAAATCGCGAGTATTGCGTGCCAGGCGGTCGATGCTGTGGGCGACGAGAGTGTCACCTTCGCGGAGGTGTGAAAGCAGATTTAACAATTCAGGTCTTTCGCTGGTGGACTTGCCTGATTCTTTCTCTGTCACTATTTTATCGCAAACAGGTTCCAGTACCGCCAATTGGCGATCAAGATTCTGGCTCCGGTCGGAAACACGAGCATAACCAAAAATCATTTCCTTACCCTCACTCTCTGTAAATATCATTTGAGTTAACTCAATGATACAGTATCATTTAAATCCAAACAACATCTAAATGATACTTAGCGAGACAGGAAAACTGAGTATCGTAGGGGAGTACCCAAAAGAGATCTGTCACGAATGACACAAAATTAAAAAAATTACACTGAATTTACTTAATCCAATAAATCGTCAAATATTTTCAAACCAATCCCTTTGTTTATGGAAAACCCGCCAAGAAGTCCGATCTCTTCGTGAGAAAAACCGAGAAATGGAAAGTAACCTTCTTCTGATAAAACTGAGGTGTACATAGTTAAAGATTTCAAACGCGATGCGATACATATTTGTAAGTGCCCCCCAATTGTTGTTGACAGTTCATTTTTGATTATTTGCTGGAGTGCGATTATCGGACCTCTTCCTGTCTGGTATCGAGTTGATAGACACAATTCATTTTTTGTTTTTATCATACCTAAAACCTCATTCTTTTTATCCCCTAAAATAACATAAGGAGACTCCTCTAAGTTTTTCTCATCAACTATAATATTATCTGGGTGATCAGGATTATTTCTAATGACGAATATTTTGTATGCTTTGTTTTTTTTACAATAACCAAAAATTACAATTTCACACTTTGCATTTTTGGGATGATAATAACCCATACTCATTATATATTTTTTAGCAATTCTTCCAGTAAGGAATGCTATATCTTCAATACTGGGCATTCGTTTATCTATTGATAGTTCTACTTCTTCACCATTGTGAATATGTGATATTTCTGAAAGATTATCTAAGCACATTGTTAAAATATCTTTTACGGCTGTCCCAATTAAAGTACTTCCAGCAAAGCCGTATCCGATATTCAACAAATTATTGGGGTTTTGCTTGAGGATACTGTCGCTAATATCGTACAAGTTGACAGGTAAAGGAAATAATTTAGGTAATGCGTCAGTAAGTGGTTCTGCACCACTACACACAAGTGAATCTGAAACAGCCCAAAGCCCAGGAAAAAACTCATTTTCATCAGTATTCAACCAACATATAATCGATGTCATTAAAATCCACCTCAAGCATATTAATAAAGTTATTATACATCATCAGTATCAAATCACCCAGTGCTACATTTCTAATTTATTCTGATATATCCATGAACAAAAATTTTTACTATGCCGCACCCATACTGAAACAATATATTTATATTCAATAGATTCGATGTAAGTAATATTACATAACCTACAATACTTAGCGGTTCATATTCATAAAACTGAATGCGAGGCATAGCATTATTCACGAAAGTGAGTACAAATGCATCTGTATCCAAAGTGATTTTTGATCATTCGTTTTTTAGTTAATCTAGGGTTCGTGAAAATTGCGGTACTGAGATCTGAGTATATGGCATTTAGTCGGCGAGGTTGAAACTGATCAGGTGAACGAGATTTTAAATCGTGCAGAAAAATACCGACCGTACTTTTTCCTGAGTAAAAGATTACTTAATGTTTTTTGTCAAAAATCGTGAGGGCTGGGATTTGATTATTTTGTGAACTAAAGGCCAGTACCTTAGCCGCATTCTTAAACGCGAAGATTGTAAAGGAGATTAAAATAGAAATGCATAGATTATCCATTTGCGATAAAATCTGTTAAGATTGCTATTCCGAGGTTTCTTATGGGTAAAATTTCCGAACGTTTGAGACATGCAAGAATTAGTGAGGGGCATTGCGTCATTTGCGGTTCATATGGCTTATTGAGTAAGGATCATGTGCCACCTCGTTGTGCAACGAATATTCAACCAATGTTTCAAAAAACAGTGTCTGAATATTATTCCTCTGATGAAATAAAACCAATAAATGCCCACGCCGGAGCGACATTTAAAACCATATGCAAGAATTGTAATGGCAACATACTTGGGAGTTTGGATCATGAGATCAAGGCTCCTATCGAGAACTTTATAAATCTAATTAAGCAATATTTATCTGGTGTTCATTTTTACGGTAACATTATTTCAACGCCTTTCAATGCAATACCTTTTTTGCGTGCAATGGTGGGTCATCTGCTCGCAGCGACATCCGTAGAAATATGCAAAAATGGCCTCATTGATAATGAATATTACACACCACTAAGAAATTTTGTTTTAGGAGAAAATATGAAGATAGAAGATACTCATGATTTCTATTATTGGTTTTATCCTAACAGAACACAGATAACGGCTCAGCAAACTTCGTTTTTTAACAATGGTCATCTTTGTCATTGTAGCTGTATGCACTTCTTTCCTATAGCTTTTTTAATAACATTTAAAAATGAAGGAACATATCCTGCACATGCGTCAAGATTAACAGTTGATGACAAAAAATTATATTTTAATATGACTCAAGGAAACTTGGACTATGTAGCATTTCCCTTCACACCACTGAAAGGGAATCAAATGATGCTGATGACAGATACGTTTACTTCAGCAAGTTACCCTCAGAAATAAGCACCTTCTATAGAAAAACCAGTACTAATCATATTCAATCGAAAAAATCATAAAGCACAAGGGAAAAGCTTGTGCTCTATATAAAAATTGAAGCATTAAATATCAGGAAGAACTTTTTTTATTTCTGCCTCCGCAGAATAGGGCATTCCACCGCTTTCATACGCCTTAACTGCGATTACTGTATTTTTTAATTTAGTTATAGCATTTTGTTTCCACTGAGGAAACCAGTAAGAACAATTAAGTTGTCCAACTGCATGATAAAAATAATCTTTGATATTATAACAAAAAAGAAAATTCATACTCACAATATTTTGTTCAAGTTCATATGATTCAAAAACATAACCAGCATTTGCATTCCAATACTTTAGTATCCGTATCAATGGTTTTATCAAAGAGTAATTACTTCTGTTTTTATCAGTTAGTTTACTATTAAAATCATTGGGGTTAGTACTAATCCATGTTTCGAAATTATTTGCTGGTGCAGGGATTTGATATCCATACATTGTATTATAAACAGCAGGAACCAACTCAAACGTAATATGATGGAGGTTAAGTTTAATTGTTGGGTGACTTTGCTTTCTTTCAGAAGAAGAATAATAGCATTCAACAAAATTCTTGAGGCGATTTAAATACGTCTGCGGTTGATGCCCCGTATTACTGAATACAACCATATAATCCACATCAGATTGAGGATCATATTTTCTCGGCAACATTGTATAACGGGTATTAGAACCAAACGCAAAATGGCGTATAACAACACTATTATCAAAATAGTATCCAAGTCTTCTTTGCAATGTGCTAATCGAAGTTGTTATAGTGCTATCCTTCAAGATAGCATTTCTGGATATAGTATCCAAATAGGTTTGAACGCTCATTTCTTTTCCTTGTCGATAGCGTATTGAGAAAAACCATTATTGACATCTGATTGCGTTTTTTCGTATGCCCATCGTGGGATCGTAGGAGAGCTAATGTTTAGTTGATTCCTTCGATCAGAAAAAACCTTTATTTTTTCCTTTAAATCATTTTCAGACAAAGTTACTTCAATTAGCTCAATCTCACGAAAAAGACGAACATCATTTTTAAGGTTATTATATTCTCCAGCCGCTGATTTATGATGACCAGCACGCTTACTTGGATTCAAAGCAGTATTAATTGCTGTTAAGCATGTAAGTACAAAGGATATTAATATAGTAATATTAGTCATGTCCTTCAAAGCACTAAGACCAGCTATAGCAGATAATATTGCTATAGGTACCCCTATTAATAAATTACATCTTTCCCAAGGGGAAGATGCATTATAATGAGATTTGGAAGAATAAAGAGCATCCTCTTCGATACGCAAACATTCATCTTTGATTTTTTCAATAAGTTGGCTGCTCATTTTCATTCTCAACGATAAATTTTATGTAGCCTACAACATTCCTTAAAAAAATGTAAGGTTTAGGGTGAGAACATCGAGAAGAAAAAGCCCATAATAGATTGATTTAACTTGTTTTTTAAGAAAGTAACATCATCGTAAAAAAAGGCCACTTTCGCGACCTTCTTAAACACAGTTCATTGAGAACGATCAAGTATCATATACGCTGGCTGGCACATACTACCCCGCTCCTGTAGCCAGTAGTAATCAAGATCGGCTACATGCACATCCAACCCCGAATCCACACGGTTGATCTGTAACCGTAGCCCTACAGTGCCCTTGTACGATAAACCATATTTAACAACGTATTTGTACTTAACCCCACCTTCTTCTTCAAATGACTTGAGATAAGGCGTCATTTGTTCCTGAATTTCCTTTAAGCAAACAACTTCATTATTAAAAGTAAATGGTTTTTCTATTTTCCCAGCTGGTACAGCCGCAACTGACACACCAGAGCAACAAAATAACAGTACTGCGATAGAAGCCTTTTTCATATTAATATTCCTTATTGAAGGTTAGTACCTAATACTTCACCAGTATCAGCATTGAACGTACAGGAGTACTCTATATTTTTAAACGCACCAAACCCGTTTTGAGCCTGTGCTCTATGCCCGTAAAGAGTGACTAATTTCCTGTTTTTGTCGTACCAGCTATACGAAGAGAATTTTGGTTCGGTAATTCCATCAGTCCATTTAAATTGGTACTGAGCAGAATTTTCTACAGCTACCTTACAAATATAATCGCCAGCTTTATGTTTCGAAGCGTAGCAATGAGCATCATCGAGACATTTAGCTTCTTCCTCTTTTGCCTGTCTTTCTTTTTCTGCGGCAAGTACAGCATCCTGAGCCGCCTTTTCTGCTGCTTTGACGCGTTGTTCTTCGGCAAATTTGGCGTAATCAGTAACATTCGAAATATTATTTTCACGGGCAACAGAAAACTTTTTACCGTCTTTAAATCCAAGTTTTTGTGCTCTGGCTTCATCGCTTGAAGATCGGGCAGCACTTGCCACAATAGCAAGCACAATGATCAGTACAGGAACCGTATAATTATTAATGAGTTTATAGGGTAAGTACTTAGCCCGGAGAGTACCGAAGCCTAAAACAGCCCAGCTGATCGCGGCAGCACTTGCCAGTAGCTGGCACAATCCAGCGACGGAAAGCATAACGACCGACCAGAGGCCAGTACCAGCGGAGAAGAAGTCACCAAATTTTTCAATCCCAGCCAGACAAAGAAAAACGCCCCAAAATCCATAGATTACCAGCTGTACCAGTCTCACGATGTTGAAACTCCTGCTCGCTTTTTAAGGTTAAAAGTACGGACTAAAACCATCCGTTTTCACGCCCTCAAGAGTAACACGCACATACAACAACGATCGATATTAACGATCAATAATCGATAAATTGATCGTCACAATCTATCAATAACTATTAATTTGATACAAATCAATAGGTAAAATCGATCAAGGGGATTCACTGGATATGAAACTGGCTATGTATCTGATTTCAATACGGGAAGTACTGTCTATTCCACCTCACAGACGCTCTTAAAGAGTCGTTACGCCGTTCTATGAGGTTTTGTGCGTTCAGGTACATCAGTAATGAATATCGCGTTCAGGGGCTTCCTGTGCGTTTTGTCGGAAACACCATCATGAAGGGGAGTTGAGCGGATCGGGTTCGCTTCGCTCTGGACAGTACTGATAGTGCTTTTTCAGTAAGTGAAACAGCAGATACCCCACTAAGTACACAAAGGAGTCATCAGTATAATAAGTAATGAAATAACAATCAGTTACGTAATTACTGACAGAACAAAAAAACGCGATTGGTTCGCTCTGCAAGTGACTGGAAGGAACGAAGCAGTAGAACCGAATCCAGCGAACAGTACTCGCTTGCGGGTACTGTTTAATCATTTATATAATTATAACAATGAGATAGCTATCAAGTACTCACTGCGTGAGCACTCTCACTAACTACCCGAAACAGTTCGCTTGCTTCGCCGCTCCTGCTTTCAGGCAGTTAATTCGCTTTCGCTCTTTTGTTGATGTCCGTTTTTCTCTAAGTATATATTATAAGGGGTTATTTTTGGACATGCTGCTGCTTTTCATGTCGGTGTTTCGGACTGAATTTGCATCTCTTTTTTGTACTGCTTTCTGGTATCTGCCCCACATAGCCGTAGTATCGTCAGTACTGAGATCCGCGTTGACAGTACTTGCAAGAAACGCTTTGAATGCCTCTAACTCAAGCCCCGGATTGTCCTTTTTCCAGCGACTGAAACGTTTCGATTTTGTATCACTCAATGCAGGCAGTCTGTTAGCGTTTGTGGCTCCTTTTGGCCTTCCTGGTACACCTGGTGCTACGTTTTCCAGCACTCCGGGAATATGTTCAATATTTGTACTTAATGACTCAGCCTGCCATTTATCAAATACATAAACCGTTTGCTGTTCTGTACTATCGAATTGACGTGATACCCCTCTCAACGCGAACTGGTGAAGGCTCTCGTATTCTCTCGCTTGATGGATATCCTCACCTGTAATCTTCAATAGCAACTCACACAGCTTCGCTTCCGTGTCGTCAGGACGCATACAGGCTAACCAGACGCATGTATGTCGATCTTTGTAGTCGTTATGCCCCCTCGCATCAGGGCTTATTCTGTAAGCCTCATGTAGCTTCTGTTTATCGGTATTGTTGTTCGTCCAGTAGTATTCCTGGCCTTCGAGTACTTCAGAGAGGTAAGCATAAACACGCTGGAGTTGAGCGGGGCTTCTGTCCTTCCATGTTTTTGATAATTTTATATTTTCTGAGAAATAGTATACTTTGAGGCGTTCAGTTAAAGGTACTTTTCGTTGTTGCAGATCATCCAGACTGATTTGTTCAAATATTTCTGGTCTTGCCTTATAAATCAATGAGTTTTCGAAGTTCGCCCCCATAAAATTTACAGGTAATCCAAGATACTTACTGAGATCTTTCCATCCAAGAATACTCAATTGCACTTTCCCTGGATCGTCAAAGTACTCCTTGTTCATGATGAAAATATCATTTTCACTGATAACCGAAAGTTCCTGTGCGATTTTGTTTATTAAGTGCCCTTTAACTGTTTTCTTTTTGGCTGTTAAGTATTGTCCCTTTTCCTCATCGACAATCTCATGCTCCTGCATTAGATCATGATATATAATGTCTTTGATTCTCTGATTATCGTCATTAATATTTTTGAATGAATGAAAATTAGTCACGTCGTCAAGCCAAATCTGCCAACCTTCTAACATTTCAACTGGTATTCTAAAAAATGTTTTATCACTAATGATAAGAACCCGCTCAACTGGTGCATTGAGAAAATCCAGTACTGTATTAATGACATTTCTACCCTTGGGGGTTAAATCGCTAATCAGCAATTTGCAGCTATCAAAATTTTTAGATGTATCTGTTGCAAGTTTCTGTGTGTTTTGTACAATAATAAACTTTTCAGTACTGCCTTTAGTGTTAAGCACTTTATTGATATTCTCACATAATTTATATGTTTTCCCTGAACCACACTCAGCAGATACGTACTTAAACTTATTATAAATAGGTGTAGTATTAATCATTTGCACACGCTCCATATTGATTAATTTAGAAAGGTCAGCCATTCCAGTGTCTAGCCTTTCGTCTTTTTAGTTATTAGTATTTAGGAACCAAAAAAGGCCAAGGTTAATTTTCCTTTGCATTTCAATGTTATTAGTACTGATAACACTTATGTCGCTAAGGTATTCAATAAACACTCATATTATCCATTCACAGAATCATTAAATTTATTCAATCGAACTAAAATCAGAATTAGATAGCTCACCATTTAAATAGTAATATATGGCATAGTAATTACTTATCGAATAAGAAATTGATATTATGTCGCATCCATACAGCTACCATATTGTCTCTCTCTAAACCGTCTACATAGTTCAGCAGTAGATGATAATCAATGATAGAAAGATCATCTTTAGTCGGTTGAAAACGTATTGCACCATCTTTTACCCTGATCCAGAATGAAGAGGTCGAATATAAAATTGTTCCGTCAATATTTTCAATGATTACATCACCAATTAATTTTTGTTCTTTCTTCTTATGTTCTACGAAAATGACATGCCTTTTGAGATCATTGTTTTTATATTTTATATCAATAATATATGAGTCATCTACTCGTTTTAAACGAACAGTGGAAACAATCTTGTTTAGTTCATTTTCATAGCGTGTACGAATATCTACGTTATTCACATTAAACAATTCATTGACATCTACATTCTTTAGTACTGGTATATCAACATTTACAGTGGCTAATGATGCTTGCCGTGCTAACAGTTCTTCTAATTGTAATCTTGCATCATCCAACTCTTCACGCATTTCAAAGGATATAACCTTACCAACACTTTTCCGACGTTCAATACCATTTTCATAGTTAGCAATCTGATCCTTGACTTGATCAATCTGAATACGTATTATTTCTAATTCTGGATTAAACTCTTGCTCCTTTATTACAGTACTAATATCCATCCCTATCAAGTGCTCTACGACAAAACGCTCTACTGTTTCATAGGTCATTGCTTTGTTATTGCAAAGTCCATCACGTTCACTGAGGCAACGAATATATCTATATTCCTCAACTTTTGGATCACCTTTCTTCGGAGTACGTTTAGCACGTACAACATTATGGTACATTGGCCCGCCGCAATCCATACAACGGGCAATACCGCTAAATAGATTACTTTTAATTAATACTTCTTCGTTATCAGTTTTCTTTATGGTAATACGTCCAGCATTAGGACGTCGAGATTTCAGTAAATCCTGTACTAATTCAAATTCATCTTCATTAACTACTATTGGATAGACATTCATTTGGTACTTCTTCTGTGTTACTGGATTATCTAAATCATCATGGTTACGGATTGTTTCAGAAATGAAAATTTTACCAGTCACACGGCGGTTAGTGAGAATTTTATGTACAAGTTCCCCTGTCCACGCCCGATTAAACTTATACTGCTCACCTTCTTTTTTCTGAAGTTCTTTAGCAATAGTTGGACACCCTAAACCAGTTTTATAAAGTTCAAATATTTCTTTTATTACAGCAGCTTTATGATTTAGTATGTACTTATCATCTTCTACATCGATCCACTGAGGACGTTTATTTGTAACTATCGTACCTTTGTTAAAGGCTTGTTCTCTCTTTTTAGCCCAACCTTTCCGAATACGATCACTTTTATATTTTGATTCATCATATGCCCTTTGTGCGTTCATCATCACAAAAGGTAAATCTTTAGAGTTACTACGGCTAATCACAATGTTAGCCATTACATCATGGATAGCTACATTGTGAGCCATTAAAGCATTGATATACCCCATTACATCGAACGGATTTTGACGGCTGAAACGGTCGATTGACTCTACTACTAAGATAGAACTATCCCACATCCCTTTACGTACTTCTTCCATCCATGCCCCTAATTCACCTTCTGAGATGTTTAATCCTTTAAAGGCTGAGACACCTTGATCCGACAATACTACAGGGATTGGGTCATCCATCTCAAAACAAATGCCAGTACGCTCTAAGTAGCCCTCTAACAGCTCTGCCTGCCTTGCTATACCAGATCCATCCAACTGTTGGTCTGAGCTAACACGATGATATACAAAAACTTTTTTCATTATCGTAAAATTTTATATTTGTTTGTATAATCATAACACATTTGTATGATTATCATGCAAAAACCGTGCTGGAAGCGGACCCAATGCCCGTTATTAAAGCCCTGCAACTCATTGAGATGCTGAATGAACACCACATTCACGGTCTGATGTATGTCGATGATGCAATGGTCTATGAGCACCCGACCGGGCATGTCATTCGCACATCTAACTGGGCGCAAACCCTGCCGCCGGAACAGCGTCCGACTTTCACACAAGTCGCTTCTCTGGCTGAAACGGCGCAACAAGTTAACGCCGTATGGAAGTTCGCCCTGACGCACGATGACCTGCCGCAATTGCAGCATTTTGGTAAGCATGTCGAACATGAACTGGGACTGGAGTGTGAATGGTCCTGGCACGATCAGGTTGATATTGCACGCGGCGGCAACAGCAAAGGTAAACGTTTGACGAAATGGGTTGAGGCGCAAGGTTGGTCGATGGAAAACGTCGTGGCATTCGGCGATAACTTTAATGATATCAGTATGCTGGAAGCCGCTGGTACAGGCGTGGCGATGGGCAACGCCGATGACGCGGTAAAAGCGCGCGCCAACATTGTGATTGGTGATAACACCACCGACAGCATTGCCCAGTTCATTTATAGCCACCTGATTTAATCAGGCGGTTATCGACACACTTTTAATTTGCGCGTACAGCCACAGGCCAGGTTTGATCGCCAGTTCATCCCTGGCCCACGGGCTGATACGCGCCCACAGCGTTTTACCGCCGACTTCCAGCTCCACTTCCACCTGGCCGTTGTCGTCATAACTATTAACAACTTTTGCCCGCAATACGTTACGAATGCTGGTTTGCTGCGGCGGTTGTAAAACCAGAGAAACATCGGAAGCCTGAATGCGGATACGTAGCGCAGCTTGCAGCGGTTCGTCCAGCTTATTGACCCACAAATGCTGATCGCCCAGCGCCAGCGCAGTCATCGCGTAATGCGGATGATGCTCAAGTACCGTCACTTTCAGAATGCTACTTTGTTGCTCTTTCGGCAGCCACGGATTCATCACGCTACTCCCCCAGACTTCTTCCAGCGCGCCAAAGGCTTTCACCTGACCGTTTTCCAGTACCATCACTCTGTCTGCCAGATGGAGGATCTCATCCAGCGAATGGCTGACATACAACATCGGGATGTTGATTTCCCGCGTCAGACGTTGCAGATAAGGCAACAGTTCGCGTTTACGCGGAATATCCAGTGACGCCAGCGGTTCATCCAGCAACAGCAATTCTGGTGCCGTCAGCAAAGCCCGCCCAATCGCCACGCGCTGTTTTTCGCCTCCGGACAGGCTGCCTGGTAAACGGTCAAGCAACGGTTCAATGCCTAAAAGCGCCACCAGCTTATCGAACTGATCGACCATACTTTTCGACATGCCGTAGCGCAGATTGCCACGCACTTTGTAATGCGGGAACAGCCGCGCATCCTGAAAAACATAGCCAACGCGACGCTTTTCCGGCGTCAGGCAGATATCTTTTTCGGCATCATTTAGTACCCGCCCATTGAGGACAATCCGCCCTTTTTGCGGGCGCGTCAGTCCACTGATGGCGTTAATCAGCGAAGTTTTTCCGGCACCGGAGACGCCAAAGATAGCAGTGATGCCATTGGCGGGCAGCGTTTCATTAATGGTCAGGCAATGGTTGCCCAACGTCTGGGAAAAATTCAGCTCCAGCATGATTAGCGCCCCGCCCGTTCACGGCTGATTCTGGCCAGCCATTCTGAAATCAACAGGGAGATCATCGCCAGTGCAATAGAAATAATGCACAGTCTCGCCGCGCCACTTTCCCCGCCGGGGGTCTGGATCAGGGTATACATGGCAGAAGGAATGGTTCGCGTTTCACCAGGAATGTTCGACACAAAGGTGATGGTTGCACCAAACTCACCGAGAGAACGAGCAAAAGCCAGTACCGTACCAACAATAATGCCCGGTAAGGTCAGCGGTAACGTGATAGTAAAGAAAACGCGCCAGCGCCCGGCCCCCAGTGTTCTTGCGGCCTGTTCCAGTTTGACATCAACCCCTTCCAGCGCCAGACGAATTGCCCGCACCATCAGCGGAAACGACATGACGGCGGCAGCGAGAACCGCGCCGCGCCAGCTAAAGGCGAAGGTAATACCAAACCAGTCATACAGACGTTCACCGATAAATCCGCGCCGTCCCATCGAAACTAATAATAAGTAACCGACGACTACGGGCGGTAACACCAGCGGTAGATGCAGTACGCTGTCGAGCAGAGCTTTGCCCGGAAACGTGCAACGCACCAGTAACCAGGCAAAAAAGATCCCAAACGGCAGGCTAAACAGCACAGCCAGGGAAGAAACTTTCAGGCTTAATAAAACTGCCTGCCATTCTGGATCGGTCAGTATCATTACTTGATTGTAAATCCGTAACGTTTAAAGATTTCCGCTGCCTGCGGTCCCTTCAGATAATCATAAAATGCTTTCACTGTCGCATTGTTATGCCCTTCCACAACAGCAACCGGATATTCCACTTTTTTATGTGAATCTTCCGGGAAGGTGGCAACCACTTTTACCCCTTTGCTGGCAACTGCGTCAGAACCGTAAACAATGCCCAACGGCGCTTCATTGCGTTCGACCAACGCCAGCGCGCCACGAACATCTTCCGCCGGAGCCAGTTTCGGGGAGAGCGTATCCCATGCGCCCAGTTTTTGCAGTGCTTCTTTTGCATAAATGCCAGCGGGAACATGTTCCGGATCGCCAACCGCCAGGCGACCGCCATTCAGCAGCGAAGTCCAGTTAGTTTTGCTGTCGATGGTGAAATCTTTCTGCTCGCTGGCTTTCGGTGCTACAACGACCAGGCTATTGCCGAGCAGTGTCTGGCGCGAAGCCGTATCGATCGCTTTTTTATCAACCGCATAATCCATCCATTTCTGATCGGCAGAGATAAACAGATCCGCAGGCGCTCCCGCTTCAATCTGACGGGCCAGAGTAGATGACGAAGCGAAAGAAGAAACCACATCCACGCCTTTTTCTTTTTTATACTGCGTAGCAATGTCCTGCATTGCGTTAGTCAGTGATGCGGCGGCGAACACCGTGATTTTCCCTTCATCTGCCAGTGTATTGCCAGCAACAGCGAAAGAGAGTGCCGCCCCGGCAAACAAGTTCAACCATTTACGAGCCATTGGTAACCCCTTAATGTAACGTTATGTAGGCGACAATATAACGGCTAGCTCAGAATTTTCCCAGCAGTTATTGCTAACCTTTGTGAGGTAGATAAGAAAAAATATCGGCTGGAAAAGCAGGAAGTTGAGAAAAAGAAATGCCCGACTAAGCGGGCATTCAGGGAATCAATGATTTTGTCCGGGCTGGTCTTTTTTACCAACACCAGAAAAGATGTTGAATACTTCACCAAGACCGTAAATCAGACCCAGGATGATGGCCATCACGACAGGTACCATGATTACGGCGAATACCAGACTTTTTAATAACTCTAACATGGTCAACTCCAGATATAGTCATGAGACTATTCTAACCGCTAAGCACAGAAAAGCACTCCCCTTTTGTGCGGTCAGCTTTGCGTGGCGTTCGTTTTCCGTCACAATAAGACTTTTGCCAGGACATTGTTATGCAGGCCGAAATCCTTCTCACCCTTAAGCTCCAACAAAAATTATTCGCCGACCCGCGCCGCATTTCGCTACTAAAACACATTGCGCTTTCCGGTTCCATTAGCCAGGGAGCGAAAGATGCCGGTATCAGCTATAAAAGCGCCTGGGATGCCATTAACGAGATGAATCAGTTAAGCGAGCATATTCTGGTTGAGCGCGCAACAGGCGGTAAAGGTGGCGGCGGCGCAGTACTGACCCGCTATGGTCAGCGACTGATTCAGCTCTATGACTTACTGGCGCAAATCCAGCAAAAAGCCTTTGATGTGTTAAGTGACGATGACGCCCTGCCGCTGAACAGCCTGCTGGCCGCGATCTCACGTTTTTCACTGCAAACCAGCGCCCGTAACCAGTGGTTCGGTACCATCACCGCCCGCGATCATGATGACGTTCAACAGCATGTTGATGTCTTACTGGCTGACGGAAAAACACGTCTGAAAGTCGCAATTACCGCACAAAGCGGCGCGCGTCTGGGGCTGGATGAAGGCAAAGAAGTGTTGATATTGCTAAAAGCGCCGTGGGTAGGCATTACTCAGGACGAAGCGGTCGCGCAAAACGCTGACAACCAATTACCGGGTATTATTAGTCATATTGAGCGCGGCGCAGAGCAGTGCGAAGTATTAATGGCGCTACCGGACGGGCAAACACTGTGCGCCACAGTGCCGGTAAATGAAGCGACTTCTCTTCAGCAAGGACAGAATGTCACGGCCTACTTTAATGCCGACAGCGTGATTATCGCCACGCTGTGCTAAGCGTGTTGACAATTTGTTATGAAACACGTATCCCTGTCAGTAATCGCTGCACAAAATGGGATATAAAATGTCATCGTTGCAAATTTTGCAAGGCACGTTTCGTCTTAGCGACACAAAAACGCTGCAATTGCCTCAGCTAACGTTAAACGCGGGTGATAGTTGGGCGTTTGTCGGTTCGAATGGAAGCGGGAAATCGGCCCTGGCCCGCGCGCTGGCGGGGGAACTTCCGCTTTTGAAAGGTGAACGGCAAAGCCAGTTTTCCCACATCACTCGTCTCTCCTTCGAGCAATTGCAAAAACTCGTCAGCGACGAATGGCAGCGGAATAACACCGATATGCTCGGCCCTGGCGAAGATGACACCGGACGCACTACGGCTGAGATCATTCAGGATGAAGTAAAGGATGCACCGCGTTGCATGCAACTGGCGCAGCAGTTCGGTATTACCGCCCTCCTCGACCGACGCTTTAAATACCTTTCCACTGGCGAGACGCGAAAAACCCTGCTGTGTCAGGCGCTGATGTCGGAGCCTGACTTGTTGATTCTTGATGAGCCGTTCGATGGCCTGGATGTTGCCTCACGTCAGCAGCTGGCTGAGCGACTCGCCTCGTTACATCAGTCCGGTATTACTCTGGTACTGGTGCTCAATCGCTTCGATGAGATCCCGGAGTTTGTCCAGTTTGCTGGCGTGCTGGCGGATTGCACGTTAGCGGAAACTGGCGCTAAAGAGGAACTGCTCCAACAAGCACTCGTCGCGCAACTGGCGCATAGTGAACAGCTTGAAGGTGTGCAACTGCCGGAGCCGGATGAACCTTCAGCACGTCACGCCTTACCCGCCAACGAACCGCGCATTGTGCTGAACAATGGCGTGGTTTCTTATAACGATCGCCCCATTCTTAATAACCTTAGCTGGCAGGTGAATCCAAGCGAACACTGGCAAATTGTCGGGCCAAATGGTGCAGGAAAATCGACGTTATTAAGCCTGGTTACTGGCGATCATCCGCAAGGTTACAGCAACGATTTGACGCTTTTCGGACGACGTCGCGGCAGCGGCGAAACCATCTGGGATATCAAAAAGCATATCGGTTACGTCAGCAGTAGTTTGCATCTGGATTACCGGGTCAGCACTACCGTGCGTAATGTGATTCTTTCTGGCTATTTTGATTCGATTGGCATTTATCAGGCCGTTTCGGATCGCCAGCAAAAACTGGTGCAGCAGTGGCTGGATATTCTCGGCATTGATAAACGCACGGCTGACGCTCCGTTCCATAGTCTTTCCTGGGGACAGCAGCGTCTGGCGCTGATTGTCCGCGCACTGGTGAAACATCCGACGTTGCTTATTCTCGATGAACCACTACAGGGGCTTGATCCGCTGAATCGCCAGCTTATCCGCCGTTTTGTTGATGTGCTGATTAGCGAAGGTGAAACGCAATTGTTGTTTGTTTCGCACCACGCTGAAGATGCGCCTGCCTGTATTACCCATCGTCTTGAGTTCGTGCCGGACGGTGGACTCTATCGCTATGTGCTGACAAAAATATATTGAGTCGGTAGTGCTGACCTTGCCGGAGGCGGCCTTAGCGCCCTTTCCGGCCAACGGTTCGACGCATGCAGGCATGAAACCGCGTCTTTTTTCAGATAAAAAGCGCAATCATTCATAAACCCTCTGTTTTATAATCACTTAATCGCGCATAAAAAACGGCTAAATTCTTGTGTAAACGATTCCACTAATTTATTCCATGTCACACTTTTCGCATCTTTGTTATGCTATGGTTATTTCATACCATAAGCCTAATGGAGCGAATTATGAGAGTTCTGGTTACCGGTGGTAGCGGTTACATTGGAAGTCATACCTGTGTGCAATTACTGCAAAACGGTCATGATGTCATCATTCTTGATAACCTCTGTAACAGTAAGCGCAGCGTACTGCCTGTTATCGAGCGTTTAGGCGGCAAACATCCAACGTTTGTTGAAGGCGATATTCGTAACGAAGCGTTGATGACCGAGATCCTGCACGATCACGCTATCGACACCGTGATCCACTTCGCCGGGCTGAAAGCCGTGGGCGAATCGGTACAAAAACCGCTGGAATATTACGACAACAATGTCAACGGCACTCTGCGCCTGATTAGCGCCATGCGCGCCGCTAACGTCAAAAACTTTATTTTTAGCTCCTCCGCCACCGTTTATGGCGATCAGCCCAAAATTCCATACGTTGAAAGCTTCCCGACCGGCACACCGCAAAGCCCTTACGGCAAAAGCAAGCTGATGGTGGAACAGATCCTCACCGATCTGCAAAAAGCCCAGCCGGACTGGAGCATTGCCCTGCTGCGCTACTTCAACCCGGTTGGCGCGCATCCGTCGGGCGATATGGGCGAAGATCCGCAAGGCATTCCGAATAACCTGATGCCATACATCGCCCAGGTTGCTGTAGGCCGTCGCGACTCGCTGGCGATTTTTGGTAACGATTATCCGACCGAAGATGGTACTGGCGTACGCGATTACATCCACGTAATGGATCTGGCGGACGGTCACGTCGTGGCGATGGAAAAACTGGCGAACAAGCCAGGCGTACACATCTACAACCTCGGCGCTGGCGTAGGCAACAGCGTGCTGGACGTGGTTAATGCCTTCAGCAAAGCCTGCGGCAAACCGGTTAATTATCATTTTGCACCGCGTCGCGAGGGCGACCTTCCGGCCTACTGGGCGGACGCCAGCAAAGCCGACCGTGAACTGAACTGGCGCGTAACGCGCACACTCGATGAAATGGCGCAGGACACCTGGCACTGGCAGTCACGCCATCCACAGGGATATCCCGATTAAGGAACGACCATGACGCAATTTAATCCCGTTGATCATCCACATCGCCGCTACAACCCGCTCACCGGGCAATGGATTCTGGTTTCACCGCACCGCGCTAAGCGCCCCTGGCAGGGGGCGCAGGAAACGCCAGCCAAACAGGTGTTACCTGCGCACGATCCAGATTGCTTCCTCTGCGCAGGTAATGTGCGGGTGACAGGCGATAAAAACCCCGATTACACCGGGACTTACGTTTTCACTAATGACTTTGCGGCTTTGATGTCTGACACGCCAGATGCGCCAGAAAGTCACGATCCGCTGATGCGTTGCCAGAGCGCGCGCGGCACCAGCCGGGTGATCTGCTTTTCACCGGATCACAGTAAAACGCTGCCAGAGCTCAGCGTTGCAGCATTGACGGAAATCGTCAAAACCTGGCAGGAGCAAACCGCAGAACTGGGGAAAACGTACCCATGGGTGCAGGTTTTTGAAAACAAAGGCGCGGCGATGGGCTGCTCTAACCCGCATCCGCACGGTCAGATTTGGGCAAATAGCTTCCTGCCTAACGAAGCTGAGCGCGAAGACCGCCTGCAAAAAGAATATTTTGCCGAACAGAAATCACCAATGCTGGTGGATTATGTTCAGCGCGAGCTGGCAGACGGTAGCCGTACCGTTGTCGAAACCGAACACTGGTTAGCCGTCGTGCCTTACTGGGCTGCCTGGCCGTTCGAAACGCTACTGCTGCCCAAAGCCCACGTTTTACGGATCACCGATTTGACCGACGCCCAGCGCAGCGATCTGGCGCTGGCGTTGAAAAAGCTGACCAGTCGTTATGACAACCTCTTCCAGTGCTCCTTCCCCTACTCTATGGGCTGGCACGGCGCGCCATTTAATGGCGAAGAGAATCAACACTGGCAGCTGCACGCGCACTTTTATCCGCCTCTGCTGCGCTCCGCCACCGTACGTAAATTTATGGTTGGTTATGAAATGCTGGCAGAGACCCAGCGAGACCTGACCGCAGAACAGGCAGCAGAGCGTTTGCGCGCAGTCAGCGATATCCATTTTCGCGAATCCGGAGTGTAAGAAATGAGTCTGAAAGAAAAAACACAATCTCTGTTTGCCAACGCATTTGGCTACCCTGCCACTCACACCATTCAGGCGCCTGGCCGCGTGAATTTGATTGGTGAACACACCGACTACAACGACGGTTTCGTTCTGCCCTGCGCGATTGATTATCAAACCGTGATCAGTTGTGCACCACGCGATGACCGTAAAGTTCGCGTGATGGCAGCCGATTATGAAAATCAGCTCGACGAGTTTTCCCTCGATGCGCCCATTGTCGCACATGAAAACTATCAATGGGCTAACTACGTTCGTGGCGTGGTGAAACATCTGCAACTGCGTAACAACAGCTTCGGCGGCGTGGACATGGTGATCAGCGGCAATGTGCCGCAGGGTGCCGGGTTAAGTTCTTCCGCTTCACTGGAAGTCGCGGTCGGAACCGTATTGCAGCAGCTTTATCATCTGCCGCTGGACGGCGCACAAATCGCGCTTAACGGTCAGGAAGCAGAAAACCAGTTTGTAGGCTGTAACTGCGGGATCATGGATCAGCTAATTTCCGCGCTCGGCAAGAAAGATCATGCCTTGCTGATCGATTGCCGCTCACTGGGGACCAAAGCAGTTTCCATGCCCAAAGGTGTGGCTGTCGTCATCATCAACAGTAACTTCAAACGTACCCTGGTTGGCAGCGAATACAACACCCGTCGTGAACAGTGCGAAACCGGTGCGCGTTTCTTCCAGCAGCCAGCCCTGCGTGATGTCACCATTGAAGAGTTCAACGCTGTTGCGCATGAACTGGACCCGATCGTGGCAAAACGCGTGCGTCATATACTGACTGAAAACGCCCGCACCGTTGAAGCTGCCAGCGCGCTGGAGCAAGGCGACCTGAAACGTATGGGCGAGTTGATGGCGGAGTCTCATGCCTCTATGCGCGATGATTTCGAAATCACCGTGCCGCAAATTGACACTCTGGTAGAAATCGTCAAAGCTGTGATTAGCGACAAAGGTGGCGTACGCATGACCGGCGGCGGATTTGGCGGCTGTATCGTCGCGCTGATCCCGGAAGAGCTGGTGCCTGCCGTACAGCAAGCTGTCGCTGAACAATATGAAGCAAAAACAGGTATTAAAGAGACTTTTTACGTTTGTAAACCATCACAAGGAGCAGGACAGTGCTGAACGAAACTCCCGCACTGGCACCCGATGGTCAGCCGTACCGACTGTTAACTTTGCGTAACAACGCAGGGATGGTAGTCACGCTGATGGACTGGGGTGCGACTTTACTTTCCGCCCGTATTCCGCTTTCCGATGGCAGCGTCCGCGAGGCGCTGCTCGGCTGTGCCAGCCCGGAATGCTATCAGGATCAGGCCGCGTTTCTGGGGGCCTCTATTGGTCGTTATGCCAACCGTATCGCCAATAGCCGTTATACCTTTGACGGTGAAACCGTGACGCTTTCGCCAAGTCAGGGCGTTAACCAGCTGCACGGCGGGCCGGAAGGGTTCGACAAACGTCGCTGGCAGATTGTGAACCAGAACGATCGTCAGGTGCTGTTTGCCCTGAGTTCAGATGATGGTGATCAGGGCTTCCCGGGTAATCTCGGCGCGACGGTGCAATATCGTCTGACCGACGATAACCGTATCTCCATTACTTATCGCGCCACAGTTGATAAACCTTGCCCGGTGAATATGACTAATCACGTCTATTTCAATCTTGACGGCGAGCAGTCTGACGTGCGCAATCACAAGTTGCAGATTCTGGCGGACGAATATCTGCCGGTTGATGAAGGCGGCATTCCGCACGACGGCCTGAAATCTGTCGCCGGAACGTCTTTTGATTTCCGCAGCGCCAAAATCATCGCCAGTGAGTTTCTTGCCGACGACGATCAGCGCAAAGTGAAAGGTTACGATCACGCATTCTTGTTACAGGCCAAAGGCGATGGCAAGAAAGTGGCGGCGCATGTCTGGTCAGCAGATGAAAAATTGCAGCTGAAGGTCTACACCACCGCTCCGGCTCTGCAATTCTACTCCGGCAACTTCCTCGGCGGCACACCGTCGCGGGGAACCGAACCTTACGCCGACTGGCAAGGGCTGGCTCTGGAAAGCGAGTTTCTACCGGACAGCCCGAACCACCCTGAATGGCCGCAACCGGACTGCTTCCTGCGTCCTGGCGAAGAGTATTCCAGCCTGACGGAATATCAGTTTATTGCTGAGTAATGTTAAGCCCTCGTCATGAGGGCTTTATCTCATATTGTTCAAATCACCAGCAAACACCGACATATTTGCAACTCAATATTCACAACAACCTTACACTGCGCCACTATTTTCGCTATGGTTATGCGTAAGCATTGCTGTTGCTTCGTCGCGGCAATATAATGAGAATTATTATCATTAAAAGATGATTTGAGGAGTAAGTATATGGCTGTAACTAAGCTGGTTCTGGTTCGTCATGGCGAAAGTCAGTGGAACAAAGAAAACCGTTTCACCGGTTGGTACGACGTGGATCTGTCTGAGAAAGGCGTAAGCGAAGCAAAAGCAGCAGGTAAGCTGCTGAAAGAGGAAGGTTACAGCTTTGACTTTGCTTACACTTCTGTGCTGAAACGCGCTATCCATACCCTGTGGAATGTGCTGGACGAACTGGATCAGGCATGGCTGCCCGTTGAGAAATCCTGGAAACTGAACGAACGTCACTACGGTGCGTTGCAGGGTCTGAACAAAGCGGAAACTGCTGAAAAGTATGGCGACGAGCAGGTGAAACAGTGGCGTCGTGGTTTTGCAGTGACTCCGCCGGAACTGACTAAAGATGATGAGCGTTATCCGGGTCACGATCCGCGTTACGCGAAACTGAGCGAGAAAGAACTGCCGCTGACGGAAAGCCTGGCGCTGACCATTGACCGCGTGATCCCTTACTGGAATGAAACTATTCTGCCGCGTATGAAGAGCGGTGAGCGCGTGATCATCGCTGCACACGGTAACTCTTTACGTGCGCTGGTGAAATATCTTGATAACATGAGCGAAGAAGAGATTCTTGAGCTTAATATCCCGACTGGCGTGCCGCTGGTGTATGAGTTCGACGAGAATTTCAAACCGCTGAAACGCTATTATCTGGGTAATGCTGACGAGATCGCAGCGAAAGCAGCGGCGGTTGCAAACCAGGGTAAAGCGAAGTAAACGTCATTCGTTTAAAATGAGAAAGCCGACTGCAAGTGAGTCGGCTTTTTTGTTGCTAACAATGGAGCACATTGCCTGATGCGACGCTGCGCGACTTATCAGGCCTGTGGTGATTCATCGGATACGCCACTCTGACGGCGCATCCGACAATTAAACCTTACCCGCGACGCGCTTTTACTGCATTCGCCAGTTGACGTAACAGAGCATCGGTATCTTCCCAGCCGATGCAGGCATCGGTGATGCTCTTACCGTAGGCCAGCGGCTCCCCGCTCTCGAGGCTCTGATTGCCTTCCACCAGATGGCTTTCCACCATCACGCCAATAATGGCCTTTTCGCCACCGGCAATCTGCTGGCAAACGTCAGCACAAACATCCATCTGCTTTTTGAATTGTTTGGACGAGTTAGCATGGCTGAAATCGATCATCACCTGTGCTGGCAGGCCTGCTTTGTTCAGCCCTTCTTTCACTTCAGCAACGTGCTTCGCGCTGTAGTTAGGCTCTTTACCGCCGCGCAGAATGATATGGCAATCGCCGTTACCGCTGGTATTCACAATCGCCGAATGCCCCCATTTCGTTACGGACAGGAAGCAGTGCGGCGCACCGGCGGCATTAATGGCATCGATAGCCACTTTAATCGTACCGTCGGTGCCATTTTTGAAGCCGACCGGACAAGAAAGCCCTGATGCCAGTTCGCGGTGCACCTGCGATTCGGTGGTACGTGCGCCAATTGCGCCCCAGCTCATCAGGTCAGCGAGATATTGTGGGGTGATCATATCGAGAAACTCACCTGCCGCTGGCAGACCGCTGTCGTTAATATCAAGCAGCAATTTACGGGCTATACGCAGACCGTCGTTGATCTGGAAGCTATTATCCATATGCGGATCGTTAATCAGCCCTTTCCAGCCCACCGTGGTACGCGGCTTTTCAAAATAGACGCGCATTACGATTTCCAGCTCATCTTTCAGCTCTTCACGCAGCGCCAGCAAGCGAGTGGCATACTCTTTTGCCGCGACAGGATCATGAATTGAGCATGGGCCAATCACAACCAACAGGCGATCATCATTACCTTTCAGGATCTTATGGATCGCTTTTCGGGCATGGGCAACCGTATTCGCGGCATTTTCAGTAGCGGGGAATTTTTCCAGCAATGCGACAGGAGGAAGTAACTCTTTGATTTCTTTGATGCGTAAATCGTCGTTCTGATAATTCATGTCTGTTCCAGTGTTGCCATACTTATCTTAGTGAATGCAATACTTCCAATCTATATCTTCCGTCAGAATGTGTAAACGGGGTTTTACACTATGAACGGATTAATCCTGGAATTAGCAAGAAAAACGCCAGATTGTCGCGAAAAACGAGATCTCTCCTACAATTTCTAACTGTAACTCCTTTGTTTGTTAATTATTTCAAGATTCTCTGCTGCGTTTCATAACCTGGCTGAAATCTTAAACCAATGCCTTATATTCACCTGCAAATGCACTGTTGGAAGAGGTTATCCGACATAACGACCATAACAGGAGCATCCTATGAAAATGACAAAACTGGCCACATTATTTCTGACTGCCACTCTAAGCCTTGCCAGCGGTGCCGCACTGGCTGCCGATAGCGGAGCGCAAACTAATAACGGCCAGGCAAACGCCGCAGCTGATGCGGGCCAGGTAGCCCCTGACGCCCGTGAAAATGTCGCGCCAAATAACGTCGACAATAACGGGGTAAATACCGGTTCTGGCGGCACAATGCTGCATTCGGATGGTTCTTCAATGAACAATGACGGAATGACCAAAGATGAAGAGCACAAGAACACCATGTGCAAAGATGGTCGCTGTCCGGATATCAATAAAAAGGTACAAACCGGTGATGGCATCAATAATGATGTCGATACCAAAACCGACGGTACCACGCAGTAACCCTGCAAAATAGCCAATAATGGGAGAGCGGAGTCTCTCCCTTTTAATTTTTCACTTCTAAAAGCAGTATGATGTCATAAAGTTAAGTGAGAATAATTAAGGGATGACTCGTCATGGCGCACTCACACTCACACACGTCCTCACACCTGCCAGAAGATAATAATGCTCGTCGCTTGTTGTATGCTTTCGGCGTGACTGCCGGGTTTATGCTGGTAGAAGTCGTTGGTGGTTTTCTTTCTGGTTCTCTGGCATTGCTGGCCGATGCGGGTCATATGTTGACCGATACTGCCGCCCTGCTTTTCGCCCTACTCGCCGTGCAATTTTCACGTCGTCCTCCCACCATTCGCCACACTTTCGGTTGGCTAAGACTGACCACGCTCGCGGCGTTTGTGAATGCCATAGCCCTCGTGGTAATTACCATTTTGATTGTCTGGGAGGCGATAGAACGCTTCCGCACGCCGCGTCCGGTCGAGGGCGGCATGATGATGGCAATTGCCGTGGCTGGGTTGCTGGCAAATATACTTTCTTTCTGGTTACTTCATCACGGCAGCGAAGAGAAAAACCTCAACGTACGAGCAGCGGCACTGCATGTGCTCGGGGACCTGCTGGGTTCGGTTGGGGCTATTATTGCCGCGTTGATTATTATCTGGACTGGCTGGACACCTGCTGACCCCATTCTCTCGATACTGGTGTCGCTTCTGGTTCTGCGTAGCGCGTGGCGACTGTTGAAAGATAGCGTGAATGAATTACTTGAAGGTGCACCGGTATCGCTGGATATCGCTGAACTGAAGCGTCGTATGTGCCGGGAAATCCCGGAAGTCCGCAATGTGCACCATGTACATGTATGGATGGTAGGCGAGAAGCCGGTGATGACGTTGCATGTGCAGGTGATCCCGCCACACGATCACGATGCCTTGTTGGATCAGATCCAACACTACCTGATGGATCACTATCAGATTGAGCACGCCACCATTCAGATGGAATATCAACCTTGTCATGGGCCAGACTGCCACCTGAATGAAGGGGTGTCTGGCCATTCACATCATCACCATTAATGGGACAGCGCGCGTGAGCCTCTTTCACGTGCGCTGTTGATCCACATCCGGCTGCCATTGAGCGCAATAAAGGTCAGGATGATGTACTCCAGAGACATGGCGTAAACGCCCTGAAGTGCAAAAATAACGACGCTAATCACGTTAATAATCACCCACAACAGCCAGTTTTCCACATACTTACGCGTCATCAGAATCATTGCCACGATAGATAACACCATCATGCATGAATCCCAGAACGGGAAAGCGTCCGGTTGCAGTTCAGGCATCACAACCTGTAATCCTAATGCTTGCATGATCATGACTGCCACGCGGGTCAAAAATGCAAACACCGGATTGATAAATACCGTCATCAGACCAATCGAAACAACGCAAACCGCCAACCAGCTGAGTGCCTTCGGCAATGGCAACCAGCGAATTTTCAACTCCGCCTCGTTCTGACTGGTTTGTCGCGACCACGCATACCAACCGTAAATATTCGCGGCAAAGAAAAACACCTGTAATAGCAGGCTGGCATACAGCTGAATCTGAAAGAAAATAATGCCAAACAAGGTGACGTTGATCAGGCCAAAGAAGTAGTTGCTGATCTTCTCCAGACTGGCAAGGCCAATACACAGCAACCCGGCGATCGTGCCTACCGCTTCGATCCATGAGAGATCATAACCGCCTGCCCCTATTGGTATATGTACCAGGATATTCTGCACACTAAAAAAATCCATCTTTCCCCCAAAGCGTAACGTTACGCCTTATTATTCGTTATCCACGTAGTGTAGCCGCAAAATCCAGCATACGATTGAGCGGCACCAGCGCCCTCTCTCGCAGCCTTTCATCAACATGAACCTCGTGATTGCTTCCTTCCTGTTCTAATGCCTCTGCGATGGCCTGAAGGCCATTCATGGCCATCCACGGACAATGCGCGCAGCTGCGGCAGGTTGCACCCTCACCTGCGGTTGGTGCTTCCAGTAACTCTTTATCTGGCACCGCCTGCTGCATTTTGTAGAAAATACCCCGATCGGTTGCCACAATAAGCCTCTGATGTGGCAATGTTTTCGCAGCAGCGATCAGTTGACTGGTGGAACCGACCGCATCCGCCATATCGACAATAGCTTGTGGTGATTCTGGATGCACCAGTATGGCAGCATCCGGGTATTCTTCTTGCAAGCGGGTTAACGCCTGAGTCTTAAATTCATCATGCACAATACAGGCACCCTGCCAGCATAGAATGTCTCCACCCGTCTGTTTTTGCACGTAACGCCCCAGATGTTTGTCGGGTGCCCAGATGATTTTTTCACCCAAACTATCAAGATGATCAATAAGTTCGACGGCAATGCTTGAAGTTACCACCCAATCTGCGCGCGCTTTTACCGCAGCAGAAGTGTTGGCGTAGACGACGACAGTACGATCGGGATGGGCATCGCAAAATGCGTTAAATTCTTCAACAGGGCAGCCGAGATCCAGTGAACATTCAGCCTGAAGTGTCGGCATCAGAATTGTTTTTTCCGGACTGAGAATTTTGGCGGTTTCTCCCATAAATCTCACCCCAGCGACTAACAAAGTAGAAGCGGGATGCTTTGCACCGAAGCGCGCCATTTCCAGAGAATCAGAAATACAGCCACCGGTTTCTTCTGCCAGTTGTTGAATTTCGGGATCGGTATAGTAGTGGGCAACCATCACCGCATTACGTTCTTTTAGCAGACGTTTTATCTTCTCGCGGTAATACGCTTTTTCATCAATGCTTAACGGCGTCGGCTTCGGGGGGAAAGGATAAATCGCCGTGTCTGGATCAAACATTACGCTCATCTTACCATCTCGTTTTACAGGCTTAACATTAAAACCGACATTAGCGTAATATTCGCTGTTATCGGTGTAATTTGTTTTATATGCTAAACAAGATAGTCGAATGGTGGGGAAAAGTCACTCGAATTACGTATGAGATGCCGAATGCCACACTTTGCGTCTTATTCCTCCGACGTAAAGTTGTTTACGCAGCAAGCGCGGAGTATGTCATCAGGGTCAAGAATTGAAATTGAGAGATGCCTGAATAGCAAAAAAGCGCCTTTAGGGCGCTTTTTTACATTGGTGGGTCGTGCAGGATTCGAAC
>ERZ791760.32-NODE-32-length-86011-cov-8.792592_pt1 | contig 86011 bp, 81 predicted proteins | sample MGYA00509950_ERZ791760 | MGnify/ENA primary metagenome ERZ791760 (study PRJEB30046, sample SAMN00792002) | human gut metagenome | study: EMG produced TPA metagenomics assembly of the A metagenome-wide association study of gut microbiota in type 2... | reverse complement strand
AATTAACTCTCTCATTTTCAATCGATTACATAAGAATTAACAGAGTATTGATATCTTATATCAAGCTGTATATGTTGCTGTTAATTGCTATGTGTTGATTAGTGGTTATTTTCTAGTGGGGAACAATAAGTGCAACTTCAATTTCCATAAAGTGATGAAATTGTGGAGTGTTGTGTTCTTTTATTCTGTTTCCATATATGCTATCTGTGTATTAGGACTCAAACTTCAACCTCTTGCTTTGAAAGACATAGTCCATGTCTTGCTGCCAATTCATTATGACCTATATTGGTTTGTCACACAGTACATGGCATTGTTCTTAATATCTCCATTCTTGATAAAGGCTGCAAATAGCATGAGCAGAGAATCATATAAAAATCTCCTTATTATATCTTTCTTTATAGTCTCAATCTTGCAGTTGTCAGGGTTAAAAGGTGGTTTTTCTCTATTATGGTTTATCTTCTTGTTTATGTTTGTAGGATATATCAGAATATATAATCCAAGACATTTTATAAAGAAACACCCATTAGCAAGTTATATCACCATGACTTGTATTTTGGCGTTTATAAGTATTGTGGGTGGATATCATCAATCACAACTTTCGATTGTTAGTTATTTGGGATTCTACAACGGACCATTCATCTTTGTTTCTTCTATTGCTTTATTCTACGTCTTTAAAGAAATGAAACCATTGAAAGAAAATAATTGGATTGTTAAGGCGACATTGTTTTTTGCACCTGCATGTTTTGGTATATATTTAATTCATGAGCATCCTTATCTGAAAGATTATTTGTGGGAAAATGTACTAAATCTTGTATTGTCCCTCCATAAAGTAAACTTCTTGTTTATTTTGTCTATCTCTATTGTATTGTTTATTGTATGTGCATTGATAGAAAAGATGAGAATCTTCATGTTTAAGCTCATACTAATAGATAATGGTATTGCTTTCATATCCAACAAGATGGTAGACTTCTATTCAAACATTAAAAAATTATGGCAGAATCATTAAAGCATAAAACCATCATAGGAACAATTTGGAGTAGTGTTGATCGATTTGCAAGTGCAGGAATAAATTTTGTCTTTGGTTTGGGACTTGCTCGATTGCTGATGCCAAAAGAATATGGGTTGATAGCTATGATATCCATATTTATGGCTATATCACAATCGATAATTGATTCTGGTTTCTCCAATGCCCTTATCAGAAAGAAAAATCGAACAGAAGAGGATAATTCTACGGCTTTTTACTTTAATATTGTAGCTGGTCTCGCAATGTATGCTATTATGTTCTTGTTGGCACCATTCATAGCGAGTTTTTACAATGAACCTATTCTGACAAGTATAGTCAGAGTAATGGCCGTTTCTTTATTCTTTGGGTCTGTTAGTATCGTTCAGCAAGCAATGCTAACGGTTAAGATAGATTTTAAAACTCAAACTAAGATATCTCTTATCAGTGTAATTGTTTCTGGTGTTATTGGTATTGTTGTTGCATATTTGGGATATGGTGTTTGGGCTTTGGTTGCACAAGCTGTAATTGCGTCGTTCACTCGAACAATGCTATTGTGGATGTTTGCTAAATGGAAGCCAACAACTGGCTTTTCTATGGTTTCTTTTCATTACTTATTTGGGTATGGATCAAAACTGTTGGTTGCTGGAATCATGGAAACGATATATCGAAATCTCTATACCATTGTAATTGGTAAGACCTTTTCCGCTTCTCAACTTGGCTTCTATTCACGAGGTGAGCAATTAGGCTATTTCCCTGCCAATAATATAACAGGAGTTATACAGAGAGTAACATTTCCTGTACTCAGTGAAATGCAGGAAGATGACGAACGACTAAAACGGAACTTTTTTAAGATTCTTCATCTTATCGTATATCTGACATTTCCTGCTATGATTCTACTGATAGTTATTGCAACTCCTTTGGTAAGAATACTTCTTACCGAAAAATGGTTGGGATGTGTTCCTGTCATTCAGATACTATCCATATCATTTATGTGGCTTCCAGTCCATATCTTAAATCTGAATTTGTTACAAGTGAAAGGTCGTACCGACCTCAGCCTAAAATTGGAAGTCATCAAAAAAATTATAGGAATAACCTTGCTTGTAGCTACAATTCCAATGGGTATTATGGCAATGTGTTGGGGGCGTGTCGTTTATTGTTTCATAGAGCTATTTATAAATCTTTACTACCCTCACAGATTATTTGATATACAAATACAGGAACAATTGAAAGAAACTTTCAAAATATTCTTTGGCTTTGGTATAGTGGGTGCGATTTCATATTATACAGCAAATATGTTTGCATCCGATGTGTGCCAACTAATAAGTGGAATAATCGTTTTTTCATGCATTTGGGCAAGTTTGGCTATTATAAATAATGAATTCAATATTAGAAAAATAATAACAGAAAAAATAAATAAACGATGAAAGTACTTTGGTTTTCTGTAACCCCTTCGCTTTTCACACCTCATGGCATTATGCATAATGCAGGTGGATGGATTGCTTCATTGCAAAAAATAGTCATGGCGGAACCTTCCGTAAAGTTGGGTGTCGCATTTCATTATAATAACTGTGATTTCAAATATTCAAAGGACGGCGTGGATTATTATCCTATCCCAACTCCTCGTCACGGCATAACTTCCTTTTTGAGTAAAAAGAAACATTCTGAGGAGGCTCTGCAATATTATTTGAAAGTCATAGAAGAATTTAATCCAGACATCATACAGATTTTTGGAAGTGAGAACGATTTCGGACGTATTTGTAAATATACAGATAAGCCTGTGGTCATACATATACAAGGTAGTATGCCGCCCTATTGCAATGCCTTGTTTCCTATAGAAATGAATACATTTGATTTCTTTTTTACCAAAGGCCTGCCTCTAAAAAGGCGTTTGATAGGTTTGCGCTCTAAGGCTTCTTTTGCTCGAAGAGCGGAGATAGAGATAGACACAATAAAGAGTTGTAAATACTTCATGGGAAGAACAGATTGGGATAATGGCTTGATTGAACTCTTTAATCCACAGGCAGAATATTTCCATGTGGAAGAAGCTCTGAGAGATAGTTTCTTGTCAACTTTAAAGCATTGGCAATGGCATGATGGCAAGGTTTCAATTGTTAGTGTTATCTCAAGTCCATGGTATAAAGGCGTAGATCTTATCCTAAAAACAGCTAAACTTTTAAAACGTTTCACTGATTTAAATTTTGAATGGAATATATATGGCATTCGTGACATACGGTTCTTTGAGAATAAATATAAAATCAAGGCAACTGATGTCTGTGTTAATATAAAGGGAATTGCCTCAAAGGATGAACTTGTGGATGCTTTGTGTAATGCTTCTTGTTATGTACATCCAAGTTACATAGACAATAGTCCTAATAGTGTTTGTGAACCGCAACTTTTAGGTGTTCCTGTTGTTGCAACGAATGTAGGAGGTGTATCTACTATATTGGATAATGGCAATGCTGGCTTACTTGTACCTGCTAACGCTCCATACGAATTGGCAAATCTTATCAACAAGATATGCAGAGATAAGGACTTGGCTATAAGCATGAGCGAAAAGGAACGTACCCTTGCTAAAACAAGACATGATCCTGAACATATTTTAAACCAATTATTATCTACATATAATAAGATATTGAAAGCATGATAAGATATTTCAGAAAATTAGATTTTCCTTTGTATATGCTGCGTAGAAAGATATTTACACTAACTCACAAATGCTTGTTTAAGTCATTTGGCAAAGGATCAAAATTGGCACAAGGCACTAGATTGATGCGTGTAGGTTATGCAACTATCGGTAACGACTCTTCTATTATGAGTAATAGCGTCATAGAGTGTTGCCCGAATGCAGGCTTGCAACCAGAGTTGATAATAGGCGACAATGTATCAATTGGAGAATATTGCCACATCACATGTGCAGATAGAGTTGTGATAGGTAATGGTGTCCTCACAGGACGTTTTGTTCTGATAACAGATAATGGTCATGGAGCGAATTTGCCAGAAGAAATGGATATTATGCCATTAAAAAGGAAAACTTGCTCTAAGGGTCCAATAGTAATAGGAAATAATGTTTGGATTGGTGACAAAGCTACTATATTGCCTAATGTAAAAATTGGCGATTGTGCTATCATAGGTGCCAATTCTGTTGTGACAAAGGATGTGCCTGCATTTGCTGTTGTAGGTGGAAATCCTGCAAAAATATTGAAGATCATAAAATAAAAATAAAATTAAAATGAAGATTATACCTGTATATCTCCCACAGTATCATACAATCCCAGAGAATGACAAATGGTGGGGAAAGGGATTTACCGAGTGGACAAATTTAAAGGCAGCAAAGCCTCTTTTTGAGGGGCATTATCAGCCAAGAGTTCCATTGAATAATAATTATTATGACCTTAGTGATGTCGAAACGCTTAAATGGCAATGTCGAATTGCACGAGAGCATGGAATATATGGATTTGCCATGTATCACTACTGGTTTAATGGTCACTTGTTGTTGGAAAAGCCGATGGAAATGCTTTTGGCTCATCCTGAGATAGATATCAACTATTGTATTTCTTGGGCAAATCACGATTGGTCTGATGGTTGGAAAGCAAAACCAGGCAAGGCAAAGACGCTCATCACTCATGATTTTAATGATGAGCAAGACTGGATAGACCATTTCAATTATATGCTTCCGTTCTTCAAGGACAGTAGATATATGAAGGAAAACAATAAGCCAATCCTTATCATATATATTACGCATATTATTCCTAAGCTGAACAAGATGCTCGACTTGTGGCAACAGATGGCCAAAGAGAATGGATTTGATGGACTTACATTCATGTATCAGAGTGCAGCCAGTGCTATAGCTACTGGTTGGGACAGAAGCAGATTCGAATACGGCATAGAGTTTAACCCGGGCTACGCCAAGATGGTTACGGACGATAGCTTGAAAACCAAGGTATGGTCTTATCTTATGCGCTATTCACGAGTAGTCAAGAAGACATTAGGCATCAAGAAAAGCTTGATAAAGCCAAAGAAGGAAGTAACGAAATTGGATTATGATGACATTTGGCAAAAAATTTTAAGTCTTCGTCCCAAATATCCTAATATGATTCCTTCGGCTATGACAGATTGGGACAACACACCTCGCCACTTAAACAATGGAACCGTCTATCTCGGTGCAAATCCTTCTTCGTTCAAGAAATACTTTAAGCAGTTGGTTTTGAATACACGTGAATATTATCACCAAGATAAGATTTTTGTCTTTGCATGGAATGAATGGACCGAGGGGGGATATTTGGAACCTGATGAGAAGTGGGGATATGGATATCTTGATGCGATACGTGATACATTACAAGAATTAGGAGAATTAGAGAAATGAAAATAGGAAAATATCGTGTACATTACAACCTTAAATCGTTTATGATTGCTTTCTTGGTTGTAATGAATACTCAAATCTTTCTTTTAGAAGGGGCTGGCGTAAGTTGGCTGAAAGTTTTGTTTTTATGCTTAGGTTGTCTGTTTTCCTTGATGTACTTTTCAAAAAATGCAAAAGTTGTCATTTGTGGTGCCGTTTTTTATTTTACTGCAGCTTTCTGTGCGACAATGATGTCTAATCATCTTCGAACTTCAACTGTTTATTATATGGGAATGTTCGTTTTTGGTTTTAGTGGATATTGTTGTTTGCTCAAAAAAAACAAGATTCCGATAGAGCAGTTTGTCGATTTTCTAAAATATTTCATATATGCTTATACTGTTGTATTGCTGATTCAACATTTATCTTCAGCAGTAGGTATTTGGACGGATTTACTTAATATGGGTGTTAGGTTTGAGAATAAATTTAAGATAAATTCTTTGGCTATAGAACCCTCTCATGCAGGAAGAATAGTTGGATGCTTGGGCTTGGCTTATCTAAAATTGGCGCAGCAATGTTACAATTATAATGGCATCAAATCATTCTTTCGGGAAAACAAGAAAGTTTGTCTTGCATTTTTATATTTCATGCTTTTTTGTGGATCTTCAACTGCTCTTATGGCTTTAGCTTTAGTTCTTTGCTTCTTTGTACAAAAGAAATATTTGAAGTTTTCTATTCCTATAATAATAGCGTTATATTTGATTATTCCTATTTTACAAATTGACGCTCTGACACGTGTTAAAGATACTATAGATGCTGTTTTGACAGGAGATCAGTCTGAAGTGGTGAATACAGATTCCAGCGCTGCTGCAAGAACAGGATATTATTTTAGTTTCATGGAAAATTTTAATCCCGGTGAAAGTTCCTATTGGTTAGGTCATGGCATTGAGGAGGGAACAGTTTTTGAAATTCATTCAGAAATGTCAGAAGAAAATCAAATTGGTGGTATATATCAGTATGGATTCTTAACATTCGTTATAGCCCTGTTGTTTGTCTATATTTGTATGTTCAGATTTCTGTCAATTGAAAATGCCATATTTATATTATTGTTGAACTTTAGCCTATGCAGTAATGTTGCTTATGTGTGGGGCTGTTTAATGATTCTAACTTCTATCGGATTTTATAAGAATATTAAAAAAGCATGACTATGGACTTAACATTAGCTATCTGCATGTATAATGCGGAAAAATATATAAAGGAGACATTAAGTTGTATTGTCAATCAAACGGTACAAGATTTTTATTTGTTGATTGTTGATGACTGTTGTACAGACAAAAGTGTAGAAAAGGTAAATTCGTTCTTTGATAAGCATCCTCGACAATACGAAATTGCCCATGTCAATCCTAACAAAGGACTTTGTGCAGGACGTTTGTATGTAGAACACACTGCACAAACAAAATATATTCTGTTTGTCGATTCGGATGATTTACCTTGCCCTACTCTTGTAGAAAAACTATACAATAAGATTTCAGAAGATAACGATTTGATAGCAGTAGGTTGCTATCTTGACTATATTGATAGTGAAGGAAAAAAACTAGATGGTGGTATCTATTTGGGAGAAACAAACAAAGAAGATTTCTATAAGAAAGCAAAAGCTGGAAAGTTGATATTTATGCAACCTACAGCTATTTATGACAGAGAATTGGCTTTAAGTGTTGGTGGGCATAATGTAGAAGGATTCCCAGAAGGGAAACCACGATATGCAGATCTTTGTGAGGATTTGGATCTATGGACTCGAATGAGCGATTTGTATGTTGATAGAAAGGCTATCGTTGTCATCCCTGAGGTTCTTTGTCATTATCGCAAGCACCAAAAAGCTATGTCTACAAATTCTTTAGGTATGATTTTACGTATGAAGCATATCAAAAGAAACGTAAAAGCGCGCAGAAATGGACAGAAAAACATTTCGTTTGTCGATTTTTTACAGTCAATACCTGCAGATGTGATGAATGTAATTAGAAAGAATGCCAAAGCAGTAGATAACTTTAGAGACGCTTATTATGAACTGAAGGATTTTCATATCCTACAAGGATGCTATTTGTTGGTTTTGGCAATCGTCCAAAATCCAAAATACGTATTTGATAAAATAACAAAAAATTTACTTCATATAAAATGAAAAAAATGAGTTGTGGTATCCATTTTCAAATAGAATTGTTTCAATTCTTAAATGACCATGCTAAGTATGCAGTCTTGCGTAACTTTGCAGGTCTTCCAGAAAAAAATGAGAGTCGTGACATAGACTTTGTTATAGAAGAAGCAGATTATTATGCTCTTCATGATAGTCTTGTGAGAAAAATAGAAGAATTAGGTTTTAATATAGTCATTTTCTATCGCAGTGAGCGACTGATTACCTTTGTGTGCGGAAGTAAGGAAGACTTGAGTCTTGTTCAGTTAGACTTCTTCTTGTCTTGTTCTGTAAAAGGACTTTTATTGATTCCTGCGAAAGCAATGTTGGAAACACGTGAGTATGAAAATGGTATATGGCACGTAAGTAAAGAATTTGAGTTTTTAGACAAGTATTCTTATTTGAAAGCTACGGGACATGAATATCCAGACAAATATCAAAACGTATATGAAGAGGTATCTAATAGTAACAAGATAGACGAAGTAGTAAAGGATGTTTTTGGTATTGATTCATTGGAATCATTGGTTCAGATGTCATATCATGATTTTAAGACAATTATTGTAAAACGAAATGTGAAGAATAATATTTTAAAGTCCCTATGTTTTTATCTTAATTTTATCAAATGGCATATTAGTAATCGTTTGTCCTGTCATGGCTTTGCTATTGGTTTTACAGGTCCTGATGGATCAGGAAAAACAACTGTTATTACAGACTTGATAAAGGTCTTGAACCAAATACAAAGAAATGTGCCATTGTATCATTTTAGACCAACAATATTGGGAAATATGGGAGATGTGGCACATGGTGTTGGTTTGAAAAAGGATGTGGATCATCAATGGGACAAACCTCACCGTGGAGGTAAAACTGGAAAGCTTAGTTCTTTTATACGTTTATGCTATTATACAACAGATTATATTATTGGTTACTGGGCGCAGATTCGTATGTTTTTAAGTAATCGTATGATTGTAATCTTTGATAGATATTATACAGATATAATTGCTGATAGTCGCAGAAGTAAGATTAATTTAAGTCATAAGTTTCTTTATTTCTTTGGAAAATTGTTTGTACCATCTTTAAAATACAATATTCTTTTGACAGCAAGTAGTAAATCTATTTTAGCTCGTAAGCGTGAGTTGGACAAAGAAAGTATTGATGAAATAAATAGAAAACTTGATTTCTTGAAGTCCAAGAAAGATTATTATTTAGTTTTAAATGAATCTACACCACAAGATGCAGTCAAGAATATTTTAACGCAAATATTTGAGAAACAACATCAGATTAATAAGAGAAGATTGAAATAACGTATGTATGAGAATAGAAAGTATAATGGTAATTTGGTGTTGTCTTTGTTGACGGGAATAATAGGAGCAATTATGTTACTTTCTCTGTCCATAATGATAAATAAGAATATGGCATTATCTTATGTCTGGAAATATAGTATTGTCATTTTGTGTACGCATTTGTTTTTCATAAAGCCTGTTGTGATGCTACTTACCAAGTTTATGGCATTCCCAAATTTTATAATGTTACCAATATTCTATTTGGTGGTTGTATTCCTTTGTTATTTGGGAATCCATATTATCATTAGTTGTTGTCCATTTATAATTGGTAAAGAAAAGGTGTGCAAAGAATGTGTTTAATTTATCTCTATTTGTTAAATGAGTAATACAAAGTATATTTTGGATTGACCTCGTGAAAGGGATTGCTATTATATTAGTGGTCGTAGGTCATATTCTTCAGATGAGATTACAGCCATTGTTGACTGGACTATACGAATTTATCTTCAACTTTCATATGCCGTTGTTTTTGTTTATGAGCGGATATGTGCTCAAAAGCATTATATTCAAGGCAAATATGAATTATTTGTTGGGTAAATACAAAAGGCTTATGATTCCTTGTGTGGTATTTGGTGCTTTAAATTGCCTATTGAGAAGAGAGAATCTTATAGCTGATTTCTTCTTGGCAGGCGGTAATGGTTATTGGTATCTTTTTGCATTGTCTATATACATCACGATGATTTGCCTTTGTGTTTATGTGTGCAGAAAGTTTAAAGTTGATGAAAAGAAAATAGTGTATTATGTGATGGGAGTGTTCTTGCTTTATTGTATATTGAGTCGCTTTATCCATGCAGATTATTTAATGCAAAAAGCACTTCTGTTTAACCGTTCTTTCATGTCTCCGTTCTTCTTATTAGGTTTTTTGTGTAGTTACTTTGAGTGGAAAAGGAAACACACTGTAATAGCTTTTTGCTCTGTTGCTGTTGTTTGCTTGTTCGTATTCCGTTTAAGTTATATATACGTTATTACATCTATTTCGATGATTATTCTGATAATATCTATTTGTAGAGGCTTGAACGATAGAAATCTTGTACTAAGAAGGATAGGCAATTATGGAAAGCAAACATTGTCAGTATATGTCCTTCATTGGTTTGCATTCGGCGTTTTTACAAAGAAGATGTTCTTTCCATTAACTAATGCAGAAAAAAGTGTTGCAACATATATGGGGGGGTAATTCTGACGTTTTTAATATCCTATATTATCATAGAGGAATGTATATATGTAGGGAATAAAATAAAGAAGATTCCTAAAGTAGGAAAATATATTATTTAAGAATAAGAATTTGACAAAATGAACAGACTAAAGATATTCGTATCGTCCTATGCTTGTGAACCAAACCTTGGCTCGGAGATCGGTGTGGGCTGGCATTGGGTGCTGGAGATGAATAAGTATTTTGAGTTGTGGGTGCTGACTCGCAAAAGCAACCAACAACACATAGAGGAGTGGATGAAGCAAAATCCACAAGAGCATGAGATACATTGGCTATATTACGATACGCCTTACTGGATGAAATTCTGGAAGAAAGGATTACGAGGTGTACGTATGTATTACCTTTTGTGGCAGCAGATGAGTGACTCTATTGTCAGAAAAACGATGGAACGTGAGAACATCGAGATCTTCCATTTGTTGACATATGGTAATGCGCTATGGAGAATTAGTCCATCAGGACAGAAAAAGTTCTTCGTTTGGGGACCGACGGGAGGCGTGGATAGTATTCCTGAAGAATATTGCCAACATTATAGTAAACTGTGGCAGCGCACGGAATGGAAACGTCGCATGATGGTGAAGGCTTTGCCGTATAATCCAACATTTAAGAAACAATGCAAAAACGCCAATTTAATACTTTGCAAGTCGTATTCCATCTATGACAACATTCCTGAGAAATATCGTCACAAGGCTGTACTTTTCACAGATGTTGCCGTTGAGCCACAAGCTGTAGAACGCTTTTTCCCACATACATATAAGGATGGAATTACTCGTTTTATCATGGTTGGAAGATTGGAAGCGTGGCGTGGCTTTGATTTAGCTATCGAGGCTATGGCTATAGCGGTGAAAGAGAATTCAAAGCTACATCTTGATATCCTTGGCAAAGGAACGGAAAAAGAGCAAATCTTGCAGCATATTAAGCAGAATGACATGGAACAATATGTCACTATGTGTGGTCAGGTAACAATGGATGAATATTATCAGAAAATGGCGGATTGCGACTGTGTGCTGAATCCATGCCTAAAAGAGGGTGCTGTTACAACGGCTTTCGACTCGATGTCGTTTAGTAAACCTTTGGTATGTATAGATACAGGTGGCTACACTCGCTATTTTGACAATGACTGTGCTATTGTGATACCTCGTGAAGGTCGTGAAGAAGTGATTAGAAATTTAGCAAATGCCATATTGCGTATGACTGACCCAGCGGAGCGCAAGAGATTGGGTGATGAGGCTCATAAGAGAGGTTTGGGCTATACTTGGGCAGAAAAGGGCAAATCTATATATGAAACTATCACTAAGGCATATCGTGAGTATAAAACATCGCAACATTAGTTTTCTTAAGCCATTTTACGGAAATATGAGATATTATAAAATTACAAATGCCGATGGAAAATCATGGTTGCTGCCAAAGAGGAATATGCAAATAGGATTGATGCTATATCAACCCAGCTCAAAGAAAGGTAAACTTTTAAAGAGACTATTTCCTTTATTATCTTGGATTCCTTTGATTCGTAAGTTGCTTCATGTGGAATTCTGCAATTTTCCTTTTGATAAAAGGATAGACGATTATCTTCACGATGTTTTCAAAAGCTCTTATTTGGAATATGCAATATTTATGGGAACTCCTTGCAAGAATCAGAAAGCAACAATTCAGATTTCCTGTAATGGAAAGATTCTTGGTTATTGCAAAGTAACAAAAAATAAAGAGATATATAAGCTATTTGAAACAGAAAAACAAACACTTGATTATTTGAATTCTGTACGGATAAGTAATGTGCCTGTTTGCTTAGATTGCAGTGCAATAGATAATCTATATTTTACTTTTGTCCAGACTACATTCAAAACATTGAACTCGTCTGTAACTCATAAACTAAGTGAAAAGCATTACCGCTTTGTTGAAGATCTTGCAACCAAAACAAAAGTTCGTATAGACTATAAAAAATCAGATTTCGGGAAAATGATTCAGTCTCTTTCTTTACATCTTAGCGACTTTGAATATTCCGATAGAAACTCCTTGAAAAAAGCAATAAAAATCATAAACGAGTTCTATAAGGATAAGCAACAATTTTCTTTTTATCATGCAGACTTTACTCCATGGAATACATTTGAGGAAAAAGGCAAACTTTTCGTCTTTGATTTCGAATATTCTTCAAGGTCTTGCCCTTCCTATATGGACTTATTCCACTTCTTTGGACAAGTTGGTATTCTAGAAAATAAAAAGAGTGTAAATGAACTTTACAAGGAATACTTACAAAATGTACCAACTTTGTTGAAATATACAGCACAACCTCACATACTTTACATATCCTATTTGTTATACGTATTTACGTTTTATTGCCAAATGTTTAATTGGCATTTTCCAAAGGAAGACATCGGATATAAAAGTTGGATAGGGCAATTAAAATTAATTTTAAAGCAACAATATGAAAGTTAATATAGCATACTCCTTCGATGATAATTATGCGCAACATGCAGGTTGCTCTTTAATTTCTTTATTGGAAAACAATAAGGACATAGAAGAAATAGACATTTATATAATTGATGCTAAAATCGGTAAAGAAAATAAGACCAAAATTATTCATATCGCCAATAAATATGGCAGACATATTGATTTTTTGGACTTATGGGAACTTACGAAAGAGCAAGACATTGAGCCAAGATTTCCTCGTTGTGCATATGGTCGGTTGTTTTTGGCTAAATTGAAGCATGTTGATAAAATATTGTATTTCGATAGTGATACAATCATAATGGGGTCCATAAAAGAACTTGCAGAACTGAATATGACAAATTATTTAACGGCCGGGGTACAAGATACCGTAAATCCATATTACGTCTATCAGATAGGTTTGTCTGATGAAGATCGATATATAAATGATGGTGGTGTCATTGTGCTTAATTTAAAGAAATGGCGTGAAATGAATTCTATGCAAGCTTGTTTGAATTTTATTAGAAAGTTCAATGGAAACCCACCTCACAATGATCAGGGGACAATAAATGCTATTAGCAAAGGATATATGAAGATTTTACCTCCATGTTATAATGTAATGAATTCATATTTCATGTTCCCTGTAAATAGAATTATTGATCTTTTTAAAATGAAAAAATTCTATTCTGAGGAAGAGATTAACAACGCAAAAAATAATCCGATAGTTTTGCATTATACAGATGAATTATATAATCGTCCTTGGTTTTCCAATTGTAATCATCCATATAAAGAAGAATATAGAAAGATTTTAAGGACATCTCCTTGGGAAGAAAATTATAAATATAAGAAACCAACGAAAAATTGCAGAATACAAAACTTTATTTATAACAATTTCCCTTATGCCGTTTATAAGCTTATGATTCGTTTCATAGAACTGAAACACAGGTTAAGAGAAAAGGGAATTTAAATTTATGTATTGTTTTAAAACTCTAAATTTCAAGCAATGCGCATAATTCATTATACTCTCGGCTTTTCGCCTTATCGTAGTGGTGGGCTTGTGAAATATGCTAAAGACTTGATGGTGGCGCAGGCGGATTTAGGACATTCGGTTGTGGCTCTTTATCCTGGTGGTACAGAGTTGCTGCATAAGCAATGCTATGTGCATGAGGATATTGCGTATGAGAGCATCAGGACATTCGAGATGTCGAATCCTCTGCCTGTATCTTTAATGTATGGCATCAAGGATGTGGAGAGAGAAACGTCTGGTCAAAGTCTTGATGAAAAGTCCTTTTTGGCGATGCTTGACGAGGTGAAGCCTGATGTGCTCCATGTACATACACTGATGGGACTGCCTTTGGAATATCTTAGGATAGTGCATTATAGGAATATCCGAATCGTATATACTTCACATGATTACTTCGGCCTTTGTCCTAAGGTGAACTTCATCAACCATAATGGTAATGTGTGCGAGGGTACTTCATGCGAGAGATGCGAGGTTTGCAATGTCAATGCAAAGTCAGCTTTGTTCTTGAAAGTAAGAAATGCAAAATGGGTGGTTCCTTTGAAAAAGATAGCGAGGAGGATGAAGAAATGAATAAGTATAAGAAACTTTTTGATTACTATAAGGAGTGTTTCTCGCTTGTTGATGAGTTCCATTTCAATAGCGAGGTATCTAAAAATGTGTATAAGCAGTATATGCCAAAGTGCAATGGCGAGGTGTTTTCTATCACGCATAATGGAATACACGATAATCGGAAGAAGAAAATCTTCGACAAGGATGTGCTGCATATCGGGTTTGTTGGTAACAGTACGCCTTATAAGGGCTTGCCTTTGTTGATTTCTGCTTTGCAAGAGATTGATCTTGATGCTACATGGGATTTATCTGTTTGGGGCGGTGGTATTGGCAAACATCCTTCGTTGCCTGTCTTTTATAAGGGGAAGTTCAACGCCTCTATGATTGCTGATGTGTATGATGCAATGAATGTGCTGATTGTTCCATCTATATGGAAGGAAACGTTCTCGCTCGTCACGCTTGAGGCTTTATCGTATGGTGTGCCTGTGATTGTTTCTGATACTGTCGGTGCACAGGATATTGTGAAACGATATAATCCTAAGTTCGTTTATCATTCGGAAGATGAGCTGAAATGCTTGCTGAAGGAAATCTTGAAGGATAGAAGCTTGTTGCAGGATTTCAACCAAAAGATTCTTGATAAGCCTTGGAAGCATGGTATGGAGGAACATGCTAAGGAGATTGTTGACAAGATATATAAAAACTAATGATTATTCTTATAACAATCATTTCCTTCCTATTGGGATTTATTATCAATTTCATAGCATTACCCTATATCCTTGAATATGTTGTTAAGGATGCTTGGAGATATGTAAGGAATATAAGTACATTGTCAGTCTTTCGTTGGTCTGTATCTATTATTGTATCCTTCGCATTAAGTGCTCTGATTATACGAAATCAACAAGAGCGAATCATAAAGCAGACAAGTTCAAACTATCAGTGTATTGTAGATAGCTTGAACTTTGAAATAAAAATATTGCAGCAATATAAGGTGAAATGATATGAACTTTGATTTCTCCGATTATACATATAGTGGACTAATAGGAATATTCTCTGCCATCATAGGTATGTGTTATCCCTTGATGCTTCAGGCGATAGGCAGGATAGATGAGAAGTATCATGTAATCAGGTTTGTAGAACTCTTTAAGGAAGAAATTGTGTATGGCAGATTTAATCACCTCCTTTTATTGTCTATTGCGTTTGCCGTAATAGATCCATTTGCTTTATATATAATGAGCGGTATTCTTTGGATGCAAATGCTGGTGTTGGTTGGTCATACCTTACTTGTATTAGTCCTTCTATTACATGTTGTAGCATTGTATAGACTGATTTTGATCTATGATGACCCTCATCTATTTTATAAGCATTTGATAAAGAAAAACGGAAATTTCGTGTTGGAGTTGATTGATTTGGCGAAGTATGCTGCAAAAAGAGAAGATGTAAGTCTTTATAATGCCTGTATTCAACGTGTATATGAAATCTTACTAAAGGATGATGATGAAAAAGAATGATAAACAAAAACAAGATGTTTGGGAGGAGGCTATGGCCAAACTCTTGGAATGTTCTTTTCGGAAGGATACGCCTTTGATGATGAAGAATGATAAGGGAGTCTTTGCTCTCTTCTTTGATACAAGGCTCAAAGGACTATCTGAGTTCAAATATAAAAGATTATGGTATGCCATCAACCAAGTGGTCCGAAATGATGATAAGAATTGGATGTATCGTTATTGGGAGTTTGCTGATCAATATTATAGCAATACTTTTGCTTACGGAAGCAGTAGCGAGGAAGGGAAAAGATTCTTCGAATTCCATGTAGCAGTAGGTGGCTTGTTTGCTCTGAACAAAAAGTATGATTGGATAAAGCATATTGCATCATTTACAAATTGTTTGCCCGCAAAATATTTCTTGATACCAAGTACATTTTCTGAGATATTCAATTGGCTGCAATATTTTGATGACTTGGTAGAATCGTCTATAGACTTGGATATTAAGTATTATTTGTATTCGCAGTATGAGGGAGTAAGAGCAGGTGCAAATCTCTACAAGGGAATTGTGGAATATTTAGCTTTGATGATGTGCCGCTTGCCAGAAATGGACTTCAATGTTAGATTGGTTGACCCTATGGCATTGCCTCATGTTTATGGTGATGCTTCTAATGAAAAGAAAAATTTTGTATCAGTGAATCTTAAAAACATTCGTATTGCTGAGTTCTTGAGGAAAACGATTAACGAGACATGTCAGAGCAATAAAGGTAATGATCAAGCATTACGATTATTGGAAGATTATATTAATGCCTGCAAAAATCGCTTGAATACCGGTGCTCATGTAGATGATGATAAAATAGATTATATAGCCAAAACACTGCTTGATGAGTTCGTACGTCAGCAATCAGTCTTAATTACTCCAAAAGACAGTAGCTTGAAGGACTTTATAAAGGAGGGATGGTTCGCTGAATCTGCCGACCAATTAGAGAAATATGATTTCTTGGAAGGAAGGAGCTACAATAATATAAACAGAGAATCGGTAATGATTCGGCATATTATTGCAGGAGCTATATTTAGATACACGGAGATATTGAATACGTATCAAGCATCAGCGACCTTGAACGTCAGATATAGAGATATTTCGACAGCTTTGACTAAACTTAGTATTCCTAAGGGATATGTCGTTCTTGTAGGAAGTATCGGTACTCATCTGCTACCTGATGGATACGACAATAATCCTGATGTTCATTTTATCTATTCCAAACAATCGGAGATTATCATTATCAATAAGAGTCTTTTGCCATTTGTGTCTTTTGATGAAGAAAAATACAATGGTAATAAGTATAAACTTATAGACGATAAGAAGGATAAAATTCTTTATTCGAATATATGGCAAATACAAGACACTGGTGAAGTTAAGTTAAAGGCAGAGAAGGACAAGCATTTCGACTTGTTCATCGGTTGTTACGCTTCGATATATATGCCTCCAAAAGAAAAGCGAAAATGTATTCGTATTAGAGCTGTTGACGTCATTACACAGGAAACTTTTGATCTGGACAAAATTAAGAAAATCACAAATTATAAGTTGTAGAGTAAGAGCATGGGATTAATTTTTACAATACTTTTTTTGTTAGCGTTGTCAGCAATACTTTCCGTATTGTGTCCAGAAAGGTCATCCTCAAAACTTTGGTTGGTGGCTTGGACTTGGAGGCATATAGGCAAGCCCTTGCGTGATTATCTTCTTCGTAGAGTGACAACTGCAAAGATTGTCTATAGATATTTTGGGGTAATGATGGCTCTAAATGCATCTCCTTTACTCTTTAATGTACTTAGAGTGAGTACAGGAAACTTTCTGTTGGAGCTTTCTATAGATTCTTTTAATAGTTTTATACTTATTGTTGACATACTTCTTACTCTTGTTGCTGTAATTTATCTTGTATTGCAGTTTCGCAAACCGAAGAATGATATATTGGTAGAAAATACGACCGAAAGAATATTAGAAGCATTGACAAACAAGAACGATGAGATTAGAGATTTGTTGCCATTGTATAGAAGTTCCATAGAGAAATTGCACTTAAAGGAAGCTTATGAACATTTGGAAGCAATTAGAAAAATTGTCATAAAGCGAAGTGCCACAGATTATGAATTACTTGCAACAATAGATTATCTGATGGGAAAATGTTCTCGCTTTATCAGAGGAAATGATGAAAATGCTGAGTTCGTTAGAGCTTTCGATGAAATGCAGAAAGCGAACTTGTTCTTGATAGAAATAGCAGAAGAATTTATTTATGTCAACATAAAAGGACAGGATAAGTCGCAAATAATAGACTTGTGCAATCAAGTTTTGGATCGTGAACCTGATAATGCTATGGCACATGCTGGGTTGGTAGTGCTGGCAGATGATGTGGAAAAAGCTTATAAGGAAGTTCCAAAGTCAGTTTTGGAAAAGACTGATTTCCAATTCGTAATTTTTTATTATGTATTTAATCATCCTGAACAAGAATGGTTGAATATGGATGATATTCATTGTGATGTTCCTGAAAACTTATCTTATGACAATCTACGGCAATGGAGTTTCTGCATATCAATCTATTCTACGAAGCTTTTGCATGAAGGGCATTATTTCTGCGATGGCAGGAAAATTACTCCGACGCTACAGAACGTTTATGATATAACGAACAGATACAAGAATCTGTCGGCTGGTACCGACATAGAGAATATCATCCCTGATGTAGAATTCATGGCTTTGTATTCTGAATTTCTTCTGATAGAAGATAAAAATAGAAGGTATAGCCTTATTAAATCCATGAAAGACAGTAAGCCATCGAAAGAAAACATGATGCCTTATGTGCTGATGTTATTGGAAATGCTTATGATAAACAAGGACTTTGATGATGCAGCACAAGTGCTTGAAAAGCATAAGGATTGCAAAGATGAAACTTTAGCTCTAGTGAATTTCATTTTGCCAACAAGAATATTTAACAAACTGTTTGCAGTAAAAGCATTTGAGCATTTAGAGAAAATAAAAATTTTATTGCCAGATATGCATTGCCAACCTGTATTAAGTTGTGTGGCTATGTATGCAGGGGACATTCTACAATTCAAGGATTTAAAGATATTTGAAAATCCAATCACACAACAGATATTTGAATATACATTAATGTATTTTTCAACAAAAGATTGTGATGTAGAAACAATTAAAACTCTTGCAGAAAAAGCACCAAAGGAAGCTAAATTTATTTTGGCAAAAATATTAGGCTCAGAAAATCATATAAGTGAGGCTTTGGAGATAATACAACCACTGATACTAGAAGGAGCGTTTTCTGTAGAAATGGGTGTGTATTTATCTATATTACGTGAAAATGAAGACTATAAAGATGTTTTCTTCGATACATTGAAGAAACTTAGGAAAAACGGCATCACACATGTAAAAGAGTTCTTAGAAGATGAATATTATTTAGCTATTGGCTGTAATGATTTAACAGATGCAGGGGAAGTAATTTGTTTATTATTCGAACAATATCCAGATAATAATAGCGTATTTTATAATTATCTTAATTATTTGAATCTAACACGACAAAAGGACAAGTTCTCCCAATATGTAGGTAGAGTCTTAAATACTGTAGAAGACAATCCTATTTTAAATTGCAATTTCTTCAATTTATTGGTATTACAAGAATATTATAAGGAAGGCTTGGATTTCTTGTATAGCGCAATTTCGCGAACAAAGTCACAAGAACTGAAAGACTTATGGTTTGAATATATGCACACTCCACATATTTCGCCTATTATTAATGAAGAAAAAGACATTGTTGAGAATGGTGATTTCGTTGTGTATGAGGAAAATGGTCAAGTGAAAAGTGAAGATATATTCATTAATTCTAATACAGAGAAACTTATTGGACATCACGTTGGAGAAAACGTCACATTAGATAGGTTTGGCATAATTTCAACGGCAAAAATACAGTGTATATACAACAAATACCATTCTCTTACAAGACAAATATATCAAGGTTTACAGCAAGGTAAAAGTAAGAGTATCCGTATGTTCACTTTAGATGATTTGAAAGGTGGAGATGGAGATATGCTGACAAATCTGATGATGTTGGCAGGTGGGCTTGATAACAAAAAGCAAATTGAAGATTGGGAAAAGCGCTATGCAAAAGGCGAGGCGATGCTTATCAGTTCGTTCGGCAACAACAATGCGTATGAAAAATGCATAAATAGAATATTTGGAAATGACAGAATATATTGTTTGCCATATCAAAACTATGAAAAATGCCCAATTGGTGACTATGAATGCGTATTGGATATAACATCGGTTGTTCTTCTAAGTATGCTCAACAAAATTTATGGATTAACTTTTGATAGAAAATTTATTATACCACAAGGCTTGTCAATTTATTTGCAGCAATCTTTACAAAGAGAGAAAGTCAATATTCCAAGTTTCATATCGCAAGATGTAGTTGAGTGTTTGAGATTGAAGAAAGATGCTTCGGAAAGTTATCATATAGAGATATTGCAATATATACTTGACTGGATAGAAAAATATTGTACTATTGAAGTTGCAACCCAAAAACTGAACCTCAATTTCCAAGAAAGCGGTCACTCCTTTTTTGAAATCGAAAGTGAAAGTATGCTACTGACGATTGATAACAAAAGATGTATGATAAGTGAAGATTGGGGACTTATGACAAATTATGAGAACTTTAAAATTCTCAATGTAGAAGCTTTCTTGTATCTTTTGAATGTCAAGGAAAAGCTAAATATTTCTAAGTTCTTAGCAGACTTGCATTTTGTAGGAGTAAACGTTGACTTAGATTATATGTTTGAGCAATACCACAGGAAGGTTAGTAATTATTCTAATACATTGGGGGAATGCTTGGAAGCACTTAGAATTAATGTGTATTTGACAAAGGCAGGATTAAATCTTGCTAATAGAATATTAAACTCAACCATAAAACTTCCATCAGACACCTTTGATGTAATGAATATCTTTGGGAAAATATTAGAAGATAAACCTACTGAATTTAGAAAAGGCCTAATCCATCAAATGGAGAAACAACAGGGATTACATTCTGAGTTTATGAAGTACCTAATAGAGACTGTAAAAATGAATAGGCTTTTATTGATATAAGATAAAATATTAGAATAATTTTTAGTTCAAAAATGAAAATAGCATTTGTTAGCGTCCGTGGTATTCCTAATAACTACGGAGGTTTTGAGCAGTTCGCTGAGTATATCTCAGTGGGTTTGGTAAAGCGTGGCCATGAGGTTACGGTGTATTCTCCTTCTTATCACCCTTATAAGGATGATGAGTACAAGGGTGTGAAAATCAAACATATCTATAGTCCTGAGACTTGGATGGGAGGAAGTATCGGTTCGTTCTTCTACGACTTCATGTCGTTGAAGGATGCTTTAAAGCGTGAGAATTTTGATATTATCTATGAGGCAGGATATACGAGTATCATTCCTGCTTTCATCTGGTTTGATGTGAAGAATGTTACCAAGAGTATTGTGGTTACCAACATGGATGGATTGGAATACAAGCGTACAAAGTTTAACAAATGGGTGCGCAAGTTCGTGTTCTGGGAGGAGAGAATGGCAGTAAAACATAGTCATTATCTGATTGCAGACAACATGGGCATCCATGATTACTACAAGGAGAAGTATGGCAAGGATAGTAAGTTCCTGGCATACGGTGCCGACATCCATGATGATTATAATGTGGAGCATCTGAAGGAGTATGGCTTGAAACCTGAGGAATACTATATATTGGTAGCCAGACTGGAGCCGGAGAATAATATCGTGATGGCCATTGAGGGCTACTTGCATTCTAAGGAGAATGGCAAGCGTCCTCTGATTGTGGTTGGAAAGACCAATACTCCTCATGGTAAGGAATTGGTTGCCAGGTATGGCAAGGAGAAGAACGTGAAATTCGTAGGTGGTATCTATGATTTCAATAAATTAAATTCTATCCGTCACTTCTCTAAGGCTTATTTCCATGGTCATAGTGTAGGTGGTACTAACCCTTCTCTGTTGGAAGCGATGGCATCAGAATGTTTTATCCTTGCTCATGACAACATCTTTAATCGTGCCGTGTTGAAGAAGAACTCTTTGTTCTATCCAAATGCAGAGAAGGTGACTGAGATGCTGAATGACATCGAAAATATCTGCACGCAGCATAAGAAGAACTTCACAGATGGAAATGTGGAAGAAATCAAGAATGAGTATTCTTGGGAGCACTTGGTTGATCAGCATGAGGAATACTTCAAATGGTTGCTGGAACAGAAAAGAGTTAATCGATAATAATCTTTTTTGCTTGTGGATCAATCACAACAATTACTTTTTTTACTTCTCCGTGCAGCACTTTTTGAGGAGAAGATAGATGCTTCTAAATTTGTTGAAGCAGATTGGATACGGATTTTTCATCTTTCAGACATACAGACAGTATCATCATTGGTATTGGATGGTGTAGGAATGTTGCCGCATTCTGTCTTGCAGATTCCCTTTGATAAAAAGATGATGCTTTTTGCAAAGATGCAGAGAATGGAGCAGATAAATACTATTCATCGTTGTGTTATTGTCAAAATAGATAAGGCTTTGAAGGCTGAGGGTATTCAAGCAGTTTTTATGAAGGGGCAGACGGTGGCTTTGCGCTATCCGAATCCTTTGCATAGAACGCCAGGAGACATAGACTTTGTCGTTGCTTCAGAAGACTTTGACCGAACTATGGCTGTGATGGAGAAAATAGGAAAAGTGGATCATGGATTGGTGCATGAGCATCATGGCATGGCGTGGGTGGACGATGTTACGGTGGAGCCTCATTATAAGGTTCATAACTATCAGCGTCCATCCACTGACCAAACCATACAAGAGATTTTTTCTTCTGTATTCCCATCAAAGTTGTCTTCTGCTGATATTGATGGGTATGAGGTTTCAGTTTTTTCTCCAACATTTGAAAGTGTCTTTTTGATATCACACATGGTGAATCATGTGTATGAAGAAGGACTTGGTTTGCGTCAGGTCATAGATTATGCTATGTTCTTGCATCACTGTGCTGACAAGATAGACTGGATGCTGCATCATGAATGGCTGTATTGGATGCGCATGGAGAGGGCATGGAGGATTTTTACCTGTATCTGTGTGGATTATTTAGGTTTGCCTTTACCTTTACAAGTGGAACCATTTTCTTATAACGAAAGGAAATGGGCTGCAGCACTGGTGGAAGACATCATGGGAGTGGGCAACTTTGGCAGAGGTGAATATGTGTTTAAACATCAGGGGGTGATGGATGCTTGGAAGAACTACTGCTGGGTTGCAAAGAGATGTATTCGTCTTGGATTTGTTTGTCCAAGTGAGGCAAGATGGTGGATGATTTCAAAGGTGAAACGTTTCTTTTGGAAAAAGAAAATAGAGAAAGGAAAGAAAGGATGAAAAAGATATTTGTAACGGTAAAGGAGACTTTACAATACGTTGGAATAATTGTGATAGCCTTGCTTTCAGGATTGTTCTTGGTCATTAAAATGGCTGTGACAGATGTCAAAGAAGAAACAAAGGATATTGAGAGGGCAAGTAAAATGTAATAGATCTACGGGCGAACGGCTCCCTCTCCCATTTTTTTGAACTACTTCGGGGATGGGGCTTAGTAGCCCGTTTTAAGATATTACCTTACGAGAATGCAAGAGCTGGGTGGATGGGAGGATAGTCGTAAGGAATCCACAAATCGGGTGGACTAATTATATTGTTAAATTTTAATTTCTTAAACAAATGAAAAATTCAAAATTAAATTAGGTCGGGCATAAGATTGCCCGACTCATCGACAAAGTGAAAGGGCAGAGTTTTGAGGAGTCTGCCAAGTGTATAATCGCAATTTTGGATTTGTCAAGTATTGCAATCAAGTTGTACTTTGGTATTCCAATTGACCTTGTTGACGTGTTCAACGCAGGTCAAGACTTTATGTCTATTGTGTAGTACATCAAACAGGCGATTCAAACTCATGTTTGACACCGGGGAGGCGGTTCGCCGTCTCCTTTATTATGTTTTTTACAAGAGTTCATTATGAAATATTCCATTGAACAATCAGAAATAACAGAAAGAACAGAACAGATAAACAAGTTTGCTCTATTGGTTGATTTGTTTAATAAGAAAGCCGTTGACAGAGAAACATTCATGGCTGAATTATCGAAGATTGAACAAACAGACTGGGCAAAAGAAAATCTGTTTAATCAGTTGATAGGGTATTGTGTTCTAGGAGATGCTTATGGAATTTTGAAAAGCCGAGAGTTGGATTTCAGCAAGGCGTATTATAACAACGAATATGTCTATAAGGAAATAAGCTACTACCATAATGTACAATATTTGATTACTCGTGTAAAAAGAGAAGAATGGGCCGCATTGTATCTTACTGCTTTCAGAACGTCATGCCATGCTTATTTGTGCTTAGCTAATGCTTATGATCATCTTGGAAGATTCTGCGAAGCTCAACAATACTACAGAATGGCATTGCAAGATAGCAACAACACCCAAAAGGTTGAAGTGAATCAAGGTTTTGCCTATGCGAACATGCATAGCTTTTGGACTGAAGAAGAACCATTTATTGTAAGAAAAGCCCAACAGATAATAAGAAAGTATCAACAGACTTTTGATAGACTGTCACCTTATTTCTGCCAGATTTGTTCATGGCCCTCTCCTTCTTTTGATGCACCATTAATTGATTATGACAATATACAAGAAGGTGGATACGAAAAATGGATATGTCAACATTATCTGAGAATCAATCGTTTTAATGATGTTGAACCTGATTCTATGCTGTCACTATGTGATAATGTGAAACTTCCTGTCATAGTTGACACACCAGAGAAAAAAGCTCTTTATGAAAGCACCTTTGAAGAAATCAAAGGTAGTTTCATTAACACCAGGAAAATTCTATATACTATTATAAATGAGGATAAGAACAGCATGAATATGGAGATGTTGAAAATGGCATATAAGAACTTTTATTCCATATTCGATAAGATAGCCATGTTCTTATCCAATTATCTTGATATTAGATTAAAGCCCTATGAGATTGATTTTGCCAAAATATGGAATTGTAAGAATGGAGATATTCGACAAGAAATCTTGGCACATTCACAGAATATGCCTTTATTAGGCTTGTATAACATCAAGTTGGATGTTTATGGAAAGAAAACGGATTGGTATGTTGTTGATGAACAAACAAAGGACTTGAAAATGCTACGCAATTATATGGAGCATAAGTTGATAATTATTAAGGACGAGCCAATGTCCCATACCGAATACCAATTAACCATTTCGAAACAAGAATTGGAACTCAATACTATTAGATTGGCGCAACTTGTTAGATGCGCCATCATATATTTGTGCAATTTTGTTATGCACGCTGAATATGACAAACATCACTCATGAAAGATATTGACATGATAAATATAGAACGCCCTTGGATGAAATCTATTTTGATGGTGGATGGCAACGAAGTAATGGCTTCTCGTGGATTTAAATTGATTGGGCTGAGATTGTATTCTCCCAATGAAGAGAATGCTATTTACCATGCAAAAATGATGCAAAAGTCCCTGTATGGTCGTGAAGATTGGCTGTATATCAATGAAGGCTTTTTTATATCAGGCGATGTTGAGAATGGTTTTAATGTAGTAATTCGAGAGGATGCTTTTGATTCCGAATTCCTGCTATACTCACCAGATCATGGAGTGAAAGTGAGCATAAGTGCCATTGTTGGTCAAAATGGTACTGGCAAAAGTACCATTATAGACATGATATTGAGGACTCTCAACAATCTTTCGGCTGCTATTTTGGGTGAAACATTCAATTATTCGAGTGCCCAGCATCTTCATTACATAGACCATGTGTATGCTTCGGTTGCCGTCTATTTGGACCATGAGGTAAAAGTTCTTACCGTAAAAGGTAGAAATGTTAGTATATCAACAGTTGATGAGGATAACCATTGTGACACCATCAAAATACTTGAAGAACAATCTGAGGGAGATGTTGATGAACCATTGAAATACCAAAAAGGCAAACATGCTTATCTAAGTGAATGGTTTTACACTATTGTAAGCAATTATTCTCTCTATGCTTATAATTATAGAGATTATGAAAGCGAGAGAACGTCTGTTGCAAAACTAGAAAGGTTGTATGGCGATATCGAACATTTGAAGAACGAAGATTATTTTTGGCTTAAAGGGGTGTTCCACAAGAATGATGGCTATCAAACTCCTGTTGTTGTTCACCCCATGCGTGAAGAAGGCTATATCAATGCCTGCAAGGAAAACATGCTTGGGAAGAACAACCTCGTAAATCTTGCGTTTTATGAGATTAAAAAAAAGGATGAAGAAGGAAAGACTATTCGCGAATTCCCTTTGCGAATCATCAATAATACATATGAGGTTGTAGGTTTCACGTTTAAATATAAGGAAGAAAATGAATATGAGGGATTCGAAGAACTATATTTAGGCAAGCTTCTCTCTGCAAATAAGAATAAAGACGAAAAGGAATACCTGAAACAAAGATTTGTTTCTATGGTAAATCCGATTTGTAAGTTTTGGGCAAAACAGATGCGCCTCATTCTTAAAGAAGATATTGAGACCTTACCTAATTTAAAACGACAGGCATGGGAATATGTGGCATACAAGACATTGAAGATTATTCAAACATATAAACCATACGAAAGAGATTGGGAATGGTTAATTGGTGACAGATATGATGAAAAGAAGATAAAACGTTATATTCACGATTTACTCCATGACCAGACTCATAGAACGAAGAAACTTCGTCAACAATTAGCTTTCTTGGTATTTCTGAACACAGATGGTTATTATGCTATTAAAACGGATGTCATTCTTGCCAATGAATTGGATGCGTTCATAAAGAAAAACGTAGGAATGTTCTTTTACGAAAGTGAAAAGAAATGTGATAAACCAACTACAGATTTCAGATTTCAAAAGGAAGACCTATTACCTCCACCTATTGCTGATGTTACATTGATGATTGTAAAACGTGAAGACAAGAAGGCGTTTGAGAGTAATCCCAAGTCTGTTGGGCTGATACCATTTACCGGATTAAGTTCTGGAGAAAGGCAAATTGCCTATACGTTAGGGAATGTGTTGTATCATCTGGTCAACATAGACTCAACAGTACAAGATGATTCCATAGAAAAAGAACATTTGTCATTTCTTAAGTATCATCACGTATGTATGCTTATGGATGAAGTTGAACTGTATTATCATCCGGATTTACAACGTAAATTTGTGGAACTTCTGCTGAGTTCAATCACTTCAGTACCTCTTGAAAATATTTATGACATCAATATAACTTTAGTTACTCATTCACCTTTTGTTCTGAGTGATATTCCTAAAAGCAACATTCTGTGTTTACAAAAAGGGAATTTTGAAAAACAACGTGGACAAACGTTTGGAGCTAATATTGTTGACATGTTAAGCGAATCATTCTTTTTGCAAGGGACTATGGGTGATATAGCTCAGACATGTATCAATGACTTTGTTGACTTTTATTTCATGCACAGAAGGGTTCAATCACGAAGAGAAAACGAAAACAAGCAAAGATGGCACATTGAAGATATGGAACTGGATAAAGCATTCGAGAAGCAGAAATCCAAATTTAATTATGTTACCAGTATCATTGGTGAAGAATATCTTCAGAAGGAACTTAGGGAAAATGTATGATGAGTTAGTGGATTTTTATGAAAACGAAGAATGAGACCAATTGAATATCCATCCAAAGGGAGTACAGAATTTGCTAATTTAGTCTATGAATATAAGAGCATTTTCGCCACAGATTTAGCAGATAGAGTTACGAAACGAGGAAGAAAAAGACTTGGACTTGAATCAAAATGGAAGAATTGGAAACGCAAATACGGATGTGTCAGAGCATTGAATAATTCTGTTGAAGACTTGTTGACTATGGACTTTGAAGACTTGGTATTGTTCTATGAGGCATTTCTTCGAGTTTGTTCCAAAAAGAGAATTACATCTAAAAGTTTACATGACTTACATGAGATTTTCAAGTATACAAATAAATACGATTCCAAAATTTCAGCATTTTTTAGGAAGCATGCTGATGAACTAAAGATTTATACATGCCATTATTGTGATATGGCTTATATCAATGTATATACGGAAAATGGTAAAGGTGTAGCCAAAAGCCAATTTGATATAGACCATTTTTTGCCAAAAGGAAAATGTCCTCCTGTAGCACTGTCATTATTCAATTTCGTTCCTTCATGTCCAGTTTGTAACGAGCGAATAAAACGCGAAGGCTTACCAAATGTGAATCTAAATGATTTGAAATTTCTTAGTCCTTCGTCTTTTACTTTTGATCTTCCCAAAAGGATAAAAGTAAAATTAGGACACTTAACGAGCCCACGCAAGGATTTCATTTACTTTGTTGCAAAATACCCTTATGACAGATATGTTGATTTTTTCCACTTACAAGAACGATATGATTATCACAAAATTGAAGCGTTGCGATTGGAGAAACTTAAAAAGAACTATTCAAGAACTCAAATTTTGCAAATTGCTAAATGTCTACATCGGTCTGAAAAGGAAGTAAAAGAGGATATTTTCAATCAAAGATATATGCAGAATAATCATCGTTGTTTTGCTAAATTTACTATTGATATTTTGAACAGATAAGAATTATGGACCCCAACAACATCCAACACAAATCATTCCTCTGGCATCTCGACTTCGAGCCATTCACCTGGCACACCTTCTACGGTGAGCAATGTCCGCCATTCGTTACCGAAGAGAATAAGGAGGCATGGCAACGCTATCTGACAAAAATCATCAAGAAGCATCTGAAGGCAGAGGTGATGAATACACCTGAGTTCAGAGATATTGAACTCCAGATAAGGGAAGAAAAGCTGTTGCGCATAAAATGGGACGAGAAGAGAAGACGGTCTATGGAGAAGCAACGGTATCGTGCCAAGATGGAGCGACCGAGAATCAACTATATACCGAAAGGGCTGAGTGTGGACTATGAAGAGGAATACTCCAAATATCTGATGCAAGAAGTAAGCTTTGAGCCAAGGGACAATGATGATTTCATGGCTCAGCTGCGACTGCTGGAACGATGGCACAAGAAATCCATCCCACAGATATTGGAGAAGAACAGGCCCGATGCTGCGTATGCCATAGCCATGACGCTGTGCAAACATATACCACTGCTCATCAACCGTGATGACATACAAGAACTGGTAGGCGAATACAAAAGACGTATCGGCAAACTGATATTCGACAGCTATCATGCCCTGGTGGAAGCTGTCAAGATATGGAACAACGAGGAGAAACGCCAGGAGGTATGCCGCTATATCAAAGAGACAGTAGGACAATATCCCAATCATCGAGGCATGAAGAAGAAGTTGATGGACTTGATGCCTGAAACACCATTTGAGGGTGAGTCAATGGCTGTGACTCGTGAGCCAAACGACATGGAGAAATCACTCCTATAAATTATCAACTACACCAATAATGAAACAGAAACAATGAGAGAAGCACCAATAATTTTACCGGTGTTCACAACCAGTGTGCCTTTAGATTTTCCGTCTGAAGGCACGTTTGCGTTCAATAAGAAAACCCATAAGCAGTTGGAGGTGACGGTGAGAATCAACGAGCACCAGTACTTCAACATGAACTTTCTGAACCATGATGGATATATCATGGCATGTTGCAGATGGGCGCATGTGTTGGACTTTGCAGAAAATGGTTATGACCGCTTAGAGCATATCATCAAAAAACATTTCCGAAAGAAATATCCTGTCATCAGCAGTCTGTATGGACAGCATACCGATACGGCTGAGGACATCCACATCTCCACCATCGGCTTTGAAGGCAATTCCAAGGAATGGTATATCTCCATGCGTATCTATGGAGAAAAGTTCGAAGATCTGCTGCATGGCAATCTGCTGATGAATGTGACTTTTGCCTCTGCCGTGGGTAATCTGTGCATGGCAAGCGCGGACGTGTTCAAGGAGATTATGAAAAGCGATGCCAAGCAACCGAAGATGCTGCTGAAGGAGTTGACTGGTATTGATGAGATAGACAAAAACTTTGACTTTGGCAATTATCTGGATGCCAGAAATCCAGAGACTGGCGAGATAATATCAACAGCTAGAGAAGACGGAAAGGCTTCGGGAGTGGAGTTGCCTGAGGAAATAGAATTGTCACAGAATATGGAGATATACCCTGTAAGTACCTATTTCTTATTCTTCACAGAAACGCTGAAAGACATGGATTTTGTCATATTCAGTAATGCCTTGTATTTTGAAATCTATGGCATGATGAGAAAGTTGAAGGAATATGGTTTCTTTACCGACGAAAAGTTGGAAGAACTGGAGAAAACCGTTTCTATCTTGGGTGATAAGGTGATAGCAGGAGAAGATGCCGGTACTGAGCGACTGCGGATTACAACAACTGTATATCTGATTTTGTCGAAGATGCGTACACCATTGTTGGAAGAGAAATTCCATGTCAAGGAGACAAAAGAAGGTATGTTTGCCTTGGAACTGGATGGGTATATCAGGAAACTGATATGGAGGAAATGGGATACCACCTATCTGGAAGAGCGAATGAAGCAAGAGGATGAGGTTACGGCGAAGGTGGAGGCTGACCAAGCTCTTGTCAAGAAAAAGAGTGCAGAATGGAAAGCTATTATGGAAGGAATGTCGTTTAACGCCTTTCTGTTGTTCCACAGCAAGATGAATGAACTGATGAAGACCAAGAAGGCAACACTCGTCAAGTATGGTTTCCTGGCACCGGAGATGTTGGATAACCATAAGCACTATTGGGCAAGTACCTACTATTGGCACAACAAGAAATATGATGAATATGAATATACGACGTTCAGAAAACAGACTGAAATCATCATAACCATCTTCTATGAAGGTATTCTGAGAGGAACACTGTATGGCAATCATCCTAGAACGAAATATGCCTTGAAGATTCATAGTATCATCGAGGATTTGATGAATAAAGACTGGAGTAAAGTCAACGAGACACTTAAATAATGAAGGAAATCAAGCTATTTGATTACCAAGAGGATATGAAGGAACGGATTGAGAAGGCGTTGCGCCTTCATCGGTCCGTGATGGCACAAATGCCAACGGGAACAGGTAAAACCTATCTGTTAACAGCAGTCATAGACTCTTTCGTGAGCAATAATCCCAAGGAGAAAGTATGGATTGTAGACCATAGAAGAGAGCTTGTTTCGCAGATAGACGAAACCGTAAGAAAGTTCCATTCTTATTCCTCATCAAACACCTCGTCCCTATTGTCATCCGTCAAGGCAATGTCGATTCAGTGGCTGATGAGGCACTATGACGAGATAGAGGAAGAGCCGGGAATGATAGTGATAGACGAGGCGCACCATGCGCTTGCCAAGACCTATAAGGAAATGTGGGAGAGATTCCCGAAAGCCAAGTTCCTGGGACTGACGGCTACACCTTGCCGATTGAATGGTAAGGGATTCACAGACTTGTTTGACGTATTGGTGCAGTCGTGGGGTGTTCCTGAGTTTATCAGCAAGGGAAGATTGGCAACATACGATTTCGTGAGTATCAAATCGGATGGTGTGACGCAACGGCTCATCGACTCCTTGCAGAAGCGAGGGGCAGATGGTGACTACCAGAACAAGGAAATGGATATGTTGCTGAATAAGAAGCCGAGTATCGAAAAGCTCTATCGGAGCTTGGAAGAATATGGTAAAGACAGAAAAGGCATCGTGTATGCTATCAATATTTCTCATGCTCAGAAAATCACAAAACTATATCAGGAACATGGCGTAAAAGCCATAGCAATAGACTCGAAGACACCTGTCACCGAAAGACAGCAAGATATTGAAGCCTTCAAGAAAGGCGCCATCCAAGTGCTGGTGAATGTGGACATCTTCTCGGAAGGATTTGACTGCCCGGATGTGGAGTTTGTACAGTTGGCTCGACCTACCTTGTCGCTTGCTAAGTATCTACAGATGGTGGGACGAGGATTGCGAGTGGCTAAAGGAAAGAAGAACTGCGTGATTATAGATAACGTGGGACTGTATCGTGTGTTCGGGTTGCCTTCGCAAGTATGGAACTGGAATGCGATGTTCGAAGGAAAGCTTAAAGTTGGCAAGAAAAAAGAGACTCCGAAGGAAAGAGAGTTTTTCCTGATGAGCAAGGTGCAAGATGATATTCAGATTAATCCATACTCGGAAATGATGATGGTAATGAGCCATAAGGAACTGATGCAGTCGTTGCGGTATCGGGAGTTTGTGGATTGCAATGATGATTTTGCCATAATCAAGTTACCTGACGGAAAGATGACAGTGGTGAACCGACTAGGAGAACAGGCGATAGAACCAGGCAACTACTATGACATGAAGTTCTTGCAAGGTAATATCTTATCCTATCGACCTCGCAGAAAGACTGTGTGTTACTACGACCTATTGGCGAGAGTAGTCATCGACGAGGACATTCATGCGAAGGATGCCCCCAAGGTAATCACCATTAAAGAATGGGAGTTCATCGAATATAATGGTCTCTTTAGGTCTCGTACCTACGAGAACTTTGCTTTACCTTATCGCCCTTCACTATATGACCTATTGAACCGTGGGTATTACTTGATATACCACAATAATTTTTCCGTAGGCAGTGGTTGCCAGGTATGGTACTATTATGAAGGTGGTGATGGTTTGATGCGTATGGATTATAAGGAGAGTAAGGATGTGTGTTTTTTGCGTAATGATTATGAGCATGTATATTGGCTATGTGCTAACCTGTATGGGCGAAATATTGTTGTCATGGACAGCAAGCAGGACTACTACCTGGTGGATTCAAATATGAAGAAGACCTATATAGGGTGCAATGACCCCAAGAATGAGAATGAAGATTTGAAAGTTGTGATGCCTCGCCTTGGTAAGAAATACTATCATGAGATGATGTTGCAAAAGAAGGAAATGGAAGCTAGCGAGATGCTTCTTTTGCATGAGAAATCAGAGGCAGGACATGTGGAATTGTATCAAGCAGGAAAGAAATGGGGCGTAAAGGTAGATGGTAAAGTTATCGTGCCACCCCTCTACCACAGTATAGCGCAACCTATCGGTGCCTATTGCGCCTTTGAACAGATTCCCAGACATTGGGGTGTTATGACATTGAAAGGAAAAGTGATTGTTGATGCCAAATATGAGAAGGTGGAGATTCGTGATAACGGAATAGCTATGGTTACAAACATCACGGGAAAAACACAGACAATCAATCTGAAATGATGAAGGATATTCAGCTTTTTGATTATCAGGAGGACATGGTGAAGAGAGTGCAGGAAGCATTTAGATACCATGACTCTGTGATGGTGCAAATGCCGACGGGAACGGGAAAAACTCATGTGCTTGCAGCCATTGTGGGCTTGTTCTTGAAGAAGAACGTATGTATTGTTGCCCATCGTCGTGAACTCGTATCACAAATAAAGGACACGCTTGCAAGATTCTTCCCTGACTTGGATTCAGAGAAAATCCAAGTGACATCCATACAATGGCTGTCGAGACACTATCGAGAGATAAAGGAAAAGCCGAGTCTGATTGTGATTGACGAGGCACACCATGCGTTGGCAGAGACATACGCTGAGGTAATGAATGCATATCCGAAAGCGAAGAAATTGGTGCTAACGGCTACACCATATAGAATGAACGGCAAAGGATTCACGGATTTATTTGACATGCTGTTACGTTCTTGGAACATGGAAAGGTTTATTGCCGAAGGGCGGTTGAGCCTGTATGACTATTACTCCATCAAGCCTGACAGTGCAGCCCAGCTGCTGATAGACTCGTTGCAGAAGCGAGGAGTCGATGGTGACTATCAGCAGAAGGAACTGAACGAGATAATGGATGTGAAGCCATCACTTGAAAGACTATGCCTTACCATCAAGGAGTATGCGCCTGGAAAGAAAGGTATCGTCTATGCCATCAGTATTCAGCATGCCGAGCATATCGCAGAGTACTATCGGGATAACGGCATCAAGGCTGTTGCCATTTCGAGCAAGACACCGCTTGCAGAACGGCAAGAGCTTATAGAAAGATTCAAGTTTTCATCGCTCTCCTCTTCCCTAAATTCCACTTCTGATGATATTGAAGTGTTGGTAAGCGTGGATTTGTTCTCGGAGGGCTTCGATTGTCCTGATGTGGAGTTCATCCAATTGGCAAGACCTACGCTGTCATTGGCTAAGTATATGCAAATGGTAGGACGCGGACTGCGAGTAGCAGAAGGTAAAGAATACTGCGTGATACTGGACAATGTGGGACTGTATAAGCGATTTGGATTGCCATCTGTGGATAGAGATTGGCAGAGTATGTTTGAAGGACGTACTTCTCTGGAAGACATTCTGCAAGAGGCGTGTATGCAAGTCAATAGTCACAACTGTAGGATGGATGTGCTGATGGACGGTGATGAGGATATGATGAAAATCATCAGCCATGAACGGCAGCAACGGATGATTATGGACTCCTACGGCTATAAAATTGTAGAAGACGAAAAAGGACTGAAAGGCATCAAGGATAAGGATGGCAAGATGATATTGGAATGCCAATATAAGAAGATAGAAGTGACCAACGATGGCTTTGCCTATTGCTACATAAGAAAGAAAGTAGGTAGGAAGGAATGGATTGACTTGTGGAACAGGTTGTGGTTTGCCAATAAGCCACAAAGTGTAAAGTTGATGGGCATCGACTTCTGTACAGAGGATGGCAAAAAGCTGTACCCTCGCATCCAATCGAAGTATATTGATGAAAAGACCTATCTGACGGTAAAAACCTTGGAACTGCAAGTTGGAATAGGACTGAGCTGGAAGCATAGATTTATTCCTTGGGACGAGCCGAATAAGGTGTATCTGTATAAAGAAGGAGAAGGCAACTCACGACTGTATGTTGATGAGAATGAACAATATTATGTGCAGAAGAACATCGGCAGCCTACTGGAGAAAGTGGACTCTCGTGAAAAGTTGGCAGAGTTTGCCCAAAGAGACAAAGAAGAAAGGGAGGAAAGCTTAGAAAAGCTTAAGAATTCATATAAACTTTATGAATATTATCCTGTCGATAACTTCTATTCTGTCAAGAAATATCTTGGAACAGCGAAAGATAAGATAAGAATCGAGAAAGACGGCATTTGGTATGTGGAGGATGCACAGGTTAATGAAAGCTTTTGGGTTGACCCTGTCACACATAGGAAACATTATACAAGGCCTGTCCTGTTTAGGCGTGGCTATCTGAACATCATAAGGGAAGGCGACTGGTGTTATGTGAGAAATATCCCTGGACTCATGAACAGACCATTAAGGCAATGGGAAATTGTGGCAGATGACAATATCTGTGTCATCAATAATACGTATCTGATAGAGAAAAGTGAGACTGACCAATGGTATAAGATATGCAGGAGAACAGATGACTTCACTTACTTTTCTGTTTTGGCATGCTATTATGAAAGTGAAATCATCATGGATGATACGGAGATTCAAATCACACAATTTGATGGCGAGGGCTTGAAAATGACCCAAGAAGGAATGCCTTATACACCAATTGTGATAAAAACACGTAAAAGAAATAGGTGGTTGTGACAAAAACAGACCGATGTGAACAAGAGTTCATGTCGGTCTGTTTCTGTTATAACGGAGAACTGTTAACAGTGAAAAGGATGGCGGGATTGAAACTCTTGCCATCCTTTTTGCATGTAAGATGGAGATGGCTGCCAGTACTGCGACCTGTATTGCCTGTGACACCAACAATGATACCGGGAAATACACTTTCGCCTTTGCGAACTATGATTGAGGACAAATGACAATAGCTGATATAAAAATTGCCATGTTTCAATGTTACATAGTTGCCAGAACGATTGTCATACCCTACCTTTTCGACAATACCATCCATCATAGCATAGGCAGGTTCGTTCTTTGCATGAAGATCCAAACCGTTGTGCCATGACAGTTTGCCTGTAAAAGGGTCACGACGATAGCCGTAAGGGCTGGTGACCTTGATTGATTTCAGTGGATAAGTGATGCTTGGATAGCTACTTATCCACTGTTTTTGTTTGTTATCCACAGAGTCTGTTTCCTGTTGTGGTAGATTTGCTGTGATGGAATCTACCTGATTGTTTGCAGGAGGCAGAAACTTCTCCTCAACTTTCTTGACTTTATAACGGCACGCGTTGTCGCTGATGGTATTGAACTGCGCCTTTGCATTCGATACCGCCAGACAACTTATTACCCATAATACCACTATTTTCCTTTTCATGGTGCAAAGTTAGGGAAAGAAATCAAGAGTGATACACGATGCTGTAAAAGTATAACATAAAATAAGATTAAAGTATGATTGAGAGTATGAAATGATGATATAATCATAATAAAACGGAAAAGATTGAGCATAAGAACGTAGGATTTCTTGTATTCATTACTCTTGGGCTATCTTTGCATGACTATATGCAAAGTATTATTCAAAATATAATCAGAATATGAAAAGAAACTCATTTGAAGAAAGTGAAGTGCCATATCAGACACTCGCTAAGTTTGGACTCACCCACAAGATGATAGAAGACCTTCCGATGCATGCATTGGAAGACATCAGCAATGGTCGTCCATCGCCAGTGTTGCCAGTGAGCATAGAAGTAAACGAGGGTTACAGTATCAAGAGCAGAACCCGATTCGCCTTGGTAAGAATGGCAGATGGAAACGTGGATGTGATGTTCTATCCTGTTTTGAAATATGCCCCATTGGATAATTTCACCAAGGGGCAGCAGGAACTGTTGAAGCAGGGTAAGGCTGTGGTGGCGGATGTGGATATGCCTGATGGTGCACATGTCAAGGCATTCGTGCAAATAGACGGAGAGACCAACCAAGTGATGGCTGTGCCGACACCTGTGATTGGTAGAAACTTGCAGGTGCTATCTGACGAACTCTGTCTTGGAGGAACGGAGCTAAAGAGCATCCAAAATGGCGAGGCACTGACATTTGCCGTAGAAGACGAACCTGTGACCGTAGGCATCGACCTGAAGAGCGATACTGGCATCCGCTTCGCCAACGGCGATGGTGAGCAGTGGCGCAAGGAAGGCAAGCGAGAGTGGGACAAATACACTTTCGGCATCTATGGCTGTTGGGTAATGGATGTTGACGGTAATCTCGACTATGTTCCAGAGGAGGAATATACCGAAGAACTGTGGAATGAGCAAAAGAAAGCAGCTGGAAGACATGCTTCTGCTGTCGCAAGGAAGTAACGTGAAACATCAAACTTAGGGAAGAAATGAGAAAAGGACCATATTATACAGAAGACATTCTCGTAGAGAAGATGCAGAGTGGCGAATACGGTTGGCTTGATTATGTGAACCATTTCAGTGAGGAATGGCAGAACGAGTATCAAGAATACTGCAAGGAACACGCCCTGTGCATCGGCAACAAGAGTGCGGAACAGTTTGTGAAGTACAAGGACGAGCTGTTGGAGCAAGGAATGGAAACAGAGAACGCTTAATACAATCATGCTATGGCGATAAGAAAGAACTTGAATCCAAGACAGATGGACATACAACCAGAGATGCGTGACATCCTGATGCGTAATGGTATGCAAGCCCATATCATATCCAATGGCGATGGTTATCAACTGGCGGTGCAGGGACATGACTCCCCACTGCTGACCTATAACCTCACCGAGAAACAGATGTTGGCATTGACTGATTGGGGAACCAACTCTGCCAACAAGAAGGCATACAATGTCTTTACCAGTATTATAGGCAAAGACTTCTACATGCCGAGAAACCTTGTCCATGCAAGAAATGCCAATGGAAGAGTGGCTATGGGACTGCATGGATATAGGATTGGTACTGGAGAATACGGACGGTTAGGATGGAGTCCAGAGTTTTTAGGTTGGACACCGAGAATGCAGGACGGCTATCATCTACGCAGAGTCGGAGGACAGATGTTCTATGCAGGAGCACCGATGGTGGCAGAAAGACCTGACAGAAGACTGAAACCAGGAGAGCTAACCTCTGGAGGCTATGGCTTTTACTATAAGGGACAGCAACAAGTAGCACCAGAAGCAGACATATTACAAAACCTGCAAGCCGTGGTGACACCTGTAGAGACACGTCCAAGAAGCAAAGAGCCAGCCAAACCCTACAAGGAACTGATAAGCTCACCTGTATATTTCTCCAACGATCAATGGCAGGAATGCCTGTCTTCACACGGTATCATCATCGATGAGAAGGCAAAGACACTCACCATCCAATCAGAAAGCACCAAAAGTGATTTGGTGTATGACTTGACCGACGATGAATTGAAGGCATTGACCAACAATTCTGTCAAGCAAGTATCTGTAGCCAAACGACTGGATATATTGAATAATGTCATCAAGGACGATTTCACCGACAAGATAACTATGGATATGCTCAACAGCAAGGAGCGCATCCATATCGGTTTGCGTCCAGAGGTGCAGCAGGAGTTGGACGGCAAGATGCAGTTGCAATCTACCGTTGAGCCACTGCAAGTGCAGCAAGAACCTATGAACAATAAAGTAGGTATTGTGGATGGGCAGGACTTGGACGAGAGTAAGGGATGGTTCCGTGAGGGCAAGCATGGCAGAGAAGTGACTGTTGGCGAGATACGAGTGGAGCCAGAGGAGCAGGAAGGCAAGTATCGCATGACAGCCATCATCAACGGTGAACGAGTTAGTCACGAGATAACGCAGAAGCAGTATGACAAGTTCATGGCAGTGGATGACTACCACCGCATGAAACTCTTTTCCAAGATATTCGGTGAGGTGGATATGAAAGACCGTACCAGTTTGGGAACCAAGATTGGAGCCGCACTGTTAGCAGGACTGGGTGTTGCAGCCGAAGTCGGCAGTGAACTTCATAGACCACATGGCGCACCTGTAGTGATAGTTGACCACCATCATGGTGCAGTCCCTGCACCACCTCGTCCCTACTTCAAACCAGGAGTAGATACACCGATGGATGTGGCGGCGAGAAACTTTGAGGCTGCCATGAACCAAGAGGTATTGCATCCGCACATGGGGAAAGGACTATAACGGAATACGCTTATGGCAAACAACGAACTGACATATAATGATTTCTTACAGCGTCTGAACATACAGGAGCTGCTGGTGGACGCAGGCTATCAGTTGAACAAACGAGATGGCTTGCGCTATCCGTCGTATGTAAAGGTGGACAGTCATGGACAGCGAGTGAGAGGCGACAAGTTTATTGTCACCGGCAATGGCAAGTGCTGTTTTCAGCCACCAGAACAGAAAAACTATAATGTGATAGGTTTCATCAAGGAGCATCCGACGCTGTTTGACGACTATAAGCCAGGGATGTCATTGGACAGACTGGTGAATGTGGTATGCAACAGACTGTTGAACAATCCCATTGACGTGCGTGAAAGCAGAGTGGCAGAACCCAAGCGAGATGCCAAGCCCTTCAACCTGTCAGACTATGACATCTTGCGTTTCAACCCAAGGGAAAAGGACGCCCAACGGAAACATTATCCTTATTTCAAGGAAAGAGGCATCAACATGGGGACCCAGTTCGCCTTTCACAAGCATTTCTTCTTGGCGACCAAGCGTCGAAATGACGGATTGAGCTTTGCCAATCTCGCCTTTCCACTATCCTTGCCGTCCAAGCCGGACAGCATCGTTGGATTGGAAGAGCGAGGCAGACCGAGACGAGAGGACGGCAAGGCATACAAGGGCAAGGCGGAAGGAAGCAACAGCAGTGAAGGATTGTGGATAGCCAACCTGACAGGTAAGCCATTGAAAGAAACCACAAATATTCTATGGTTTGAGAGTGCATACGATGCCATGGCAGAGTACCAAATCACCCCGGTGAAGAGCGTGTATGTCTCGACAGGAGGTACACCGACAAAGGGGCAAATAAAGGGAATGCTGGAAGAGACCCGACAAGCGAACCATTATTTGGGCTTTGACAAAGACGAGGCAGGACGTGGCTTTGTGAAGAACTTCAAAACAATCGCCAAGGAAATGGGATTTGCAGACTTCACGGTGCAAGCCTTTCATCCTTTAGGGCAATACAAGGATTGGAATGATGCCCTGCTTGGTAAGAAAGACCAAAGGCTGATAGACCAAGGAGAGATAGACTTTGACTATTCCAAATTTGCCAAGGAGCAGGAAGCTGAGAGATTGCAACAAGAGCAAGAACGGAAACAGCAAGAAAAAGAGGAACGGACATCGGGCTTTCGCAGATGAAGCACGGTGTTATTATCAAAAAGGAGAACTATGCAGCAGACATATCGGTATAGAAACATCATCATCAAGCCTCATTGGATGCAGTTCGTCATCAACGAGCTGCACTTGCTTGTGCTTATAAGCGTAGGCTTTGTATATGCAGGTATTGATGATGCCGTTCTCTCCACTTTGGTGTTTGTCCTCTCGCTCTTGCTTTCCCTATGTTTGGCATATCGAATGGTCTATCTATGCAGGATGCGGTACATCATCAGTAACGAACAATTGGTGTTTGAACATGGTGTGTTTCATCGGGAAGTAGATTATCAGGAACTATACCGTGTGGTGGATTTCAATGAGAGTCAGACATTCATGCAGCAACTGTTTCATCTGAAAACCGTGAGCATATACTCTGGAGACAGAACGACACCAAGGCTTGACATTATCGGAGTGCCGATGAAAGAAAACTTGGTAACAGGCATCAGAGAACGAGTAGAAACCAACAAACGCAGGAGGAGCATCTATGAGATTACAAATAGGTAAGATATGGTTGATAGCAATTATCGGCATAGCAACGGTATCGGAAGCCAAGGCACAATTGGTGTCATCCAATCCCTTGGAATGGATGGCACTGGCAGAAGGCAATGAACTTATCAACAGTGAGATTGAAAAGCAAATCAACGGACAGACCAAGACGGCGTTGTTGCAGAATACAATGGCTGCTGAGTTTAACCAAATACACAAATGGGAGAAGAAGTACAACAGCTACTTGAAATCAGTGAACGGCTATGCCTCTTCGCTGAAAGCATGTACCCATCTGTATGATGATGGCGTGAAGATTTTCATCACGCTCGCCAAGTTGAAGACAGCCATTAAGGGCAATCCGCAGGGCATTGTGGCAAGTATGAGCATGAACAACCTGTATATCGAGACGGCAACGGAATTGGTATCGGTTTTCAATCTATTGAACGATGCCGTGGCGAATGGTGGCACAGAGAATATGCTGACAGGAGCAGACCGCTCCAAGACATTGTGGGCATTAAACGACAAACTATCTGCTTTCCAAAAGAAGCTCAACAAACTGTATCTGAGCATCCGCTACTATACAATGAGTGATGTGTGGAACAATGTCACGGCAGGGATGATAGACAGAAGTAATGGTGAGATTGCTACGCAAGCATTGGGGCGGTGGCGGAGAGCTGCCAAAGTCAGTACACCATAATAATATAAAAACATTTGAGTATGAGAACATGGATATTTTGCTTTGGCATAATGTTGCTTTCCGTCTGCAAGGTGCAAGCCCAGAACGACCCTGTGTTGGCAGGAATGATATACGCATATACAGACAAGGCAGAAAAGGAGTTGAAGAACCAGGAGAAGGTGATGCTGATGCAGACCACTGGTCATATATGGTTGAAAGAGGAAGTGGAAGGAACCACCAATCTGCAACGAGAGTTCAACAACTACTTGGACTCGTTCCGCTCCATCGTGGTGTATGCTGCACAGGTATATGGCTTCTATCACGAGATAGACCGACTGGTGGATAACTTGGGAGAATTCACCAAACAACTGGATAAACATCCGAGCAATGCCCTTGCTGTGGCACTGTCAGCCAAGCGCAACAAGATCTATCGGGAGTTGATTATGGGCAGCGTGGAGATAGTGAATGACATCAGGCTTGTATGCTTGTCAGGCAACAAGATGACCGAGAAAGAACGAGTGGAAATCGTTTTCGGCATCCGCCCCAAGCTGAAGGTAATGAACAAAAAGCTGCAACGGCTGACCAAGGCGGTGAAGTACACCTCGATGGCGGACATCTGGGCAGATATAGAGGAAGGTTGCCACGACAAGGCAGACAAGAAAACCATCGTGAAGAACTGCATGAACAGATGGAAGCGAAACGGAAAGATCAAATAACAATAAAAAGATACGACTATGAGTATATGGGCAAAGATAGCAAAGTATGGCGGCAGTGCCTTGAAAGGTGCAGGTAGTGTCGCCAAGCAAGGACTGAAATCTGCAAGCAATACGGCTGTGCATCCCACCCAAGCACTAAAAGGCGCAGGAAGTGCGATGAAAACAGCCGCAGTGGGCAGCGCAGCAGGATATGTGGCATGGCAGAACCTTGTCAACGACAAGAGCATGGTGGAGATAGCCAGTGACGTGGTGGTCGGAAAAGACACCACAGAGAAAATATCCGAAGCCGTGGAAGATGTAAAAGGATTGAAGAACAAAGCAGGGGAAGCCGTGGATGCGGTGAATGGTGCCATGGGCGACATCAACAGCAAGTGGAGCGGTATGAGTAACTTCTTCCGTGGCATCTTCGGAGGCAACGGACTGGAGATGTTCGGCAATTTCTTCAAGAACTTAGGGAAAGGCAACGTGTCAGGACTGAGCCTTGCAGGATTGGTGACGGCAGCATTCCTCACCTTCGGACGTTTTGGGTGGCTCGGCAAGATAGCAGGAGCCATGCTTGGCATGATGCTCATCGGCAACAATTCAAACATCAAGAATATTGTGAGCGGTGATGGCGGTCAGGGAAGAAATGTGAACGAAGCAGAAACTACCGCACGCAGTGGCGGCATGAAACGATAAACATAAAAACGACAACAACATGAGATATACAGAAGAAATGATGCTGCAATCAAAAAGCGGCTATTGTATGCCCTTTGAGGAGCGAGGAAGAGATGTAGAGTTGGCACTTGGCTATGGGAATCAAAAGCATCCTGCAACAGGAGAACCATTCTTCCATCACGGGCTAGACTTCGAGGCGAACCACTACCTACTGTCAGCCTTGGCAAGCGGAACGGTGTCGGGCATTGGCAATGATGCGACACACGGCATCTACCAAGTGATACGCTACGGCAAGTATGAAGTGACCTACGCCCACCTTGCCAACGTGTTCGTGAACTTCGGACAAACCGTGAAGGCAGGAAACATCGTGGCATTGAGCGGTGACAGACTGCATTTCGAGGTAAAGTTTGACGGCAGGGAAATCAATCCGATTGATTTTCTGACCATGCTATATGGCAATGTGAAGGCAATGGAACAGACCGGTAAGACAGGTTTTTCTGAGTTTGAGACCTACGACATGAATATAGCCACACAGTATGACAAAGACCAGAAAGAGATAGAAGAATTGATGCTGCGCTTCATGCCATCGTATATGGAAGACCTGTATAAAGGTATGTATGTGACACCGCAACATGCAGAGCAGTCTCTAAGGAATATCTTTTCCTTGTCAGCAGCGAAGAACTACTTCTATGAGACCATGCCGTCCTTCAGCAATCCGTTAGGCATCGGGCAAAGAGCTATGCCCTTGGCTTGCAAGGTGCAGAACCTGCTGATAGCAGATTTCTTGAACTATCTGGCATTGCGGCATGGCATCTATCTCTCCACATTGAGCGAAGTTCTAAAAAAAAACTCCATGACGAAGCCATAAGGACAAGTGGCATCATCGACCCACTTGCTGAACTGGACATCGATGTTCAGAGCTTTGACATTCCAAGGTTGGTGAGCGTCTATCCCGACCGTGCAGGAGTGAGATGGTGGACAAAGGCATGGTTCAACAACCGAGAGGAAGGAGAATATTCCGTGGAGATAGAACTGCAGCAAGCCATCCTCTTCATCCATGACAGAATAGAGAAAGACGCTTGGCTGGAGGAATACTTTCCAAAGCAGATGGAAGTGTATCACCAAGCCATCGAGCAGACAAGAGAACAGATATTAGGTCAACTAAACGTAACGCTATAATGAGTACAATCAAGAACCCGACACGCTTTGCAGAACTGGAGTATTGCCTTCAAGGATATTTTGACGGCAAGCTGGCACCTGTGATGAAACAGGTGCGAGATGACTTGACTCACAAGCAACTGGAGGAAAGAGGCAGATACCAGAGCAGTTTGGCAGGAGTGCTTACTTCTGCCAATCCGTACGCTGACAACACGGACTTTTTGCTGAAACAGACTGGCAAATGGAACAGCAAAACCACAGAGGATTACTTAGAGATGTGCAACCAGAAGATATGGAAAGACAAGACCATCGTGAAGGACTTGGCTATCCTTGCTGGCGAGTGGCGCAATGCCGTGGTGAAGGAAATTGGACGAAGCAAATATGACGCTTTGTCGAAAGCCTGTGGCGAGGATTTGGCATACGCATACGTTGCACAAAGGATGGAAGACCTGATGATTGGGAAACTCGTCAAAGACAATACTCCCAAGTCCACGATGGACTACATCCTGCGCAAAGCTGCACAAAACAGTATTTGGGGACTGCAAGAAGAACTCCTGAAGTCACCATTGACGGCTGAGATAGAAGCTCGTGGCGAGAAAGCCTATAAGCCAAGCAAGACGGAGAAGTTTGCTGGAAGGGCTACCGCCTCGGTAGTGGATGCCGTGACTATGGGCGGTATCGGTAGTTGGAAGTCATTGGCTACCTTGGTGGGGAGCGACATGGCATTGGGCTATATTCTCGATTCCAAGAAGGGAAACGGCGAACAGCGGAAAGAGCAAGCCATGGAATTGAGCATCAGCAAGGGCGTATTCGGACAGAACGGCAATGCCTTCACTGGTTTTCGCTCACAAGCCAAGAAAGTGAATGCCACCGACAATGGCTATGTCAAGACGCTCAACAGCAAACTCCATAACAAGATACATATCCCACAAAAAGCATTTACACCTATGCCATGGACAGATAACAGTTTTAAGTTTCCTTTCCAAAAAGAGCAAGAGAAACGGAACGATCCGAAATACAAGAATGTACCGCTGATAGTGGCACCCGGCAAGGAAGATGCCTATCTGGAAGAGAAAGCCAAGCACGACGCAGCCAAGGTTGCAGAGGCAGAGCGCATCATCCAAGAAAAGAAAGAGGCAGAGGCGCAACAAACAGAAACTGATGAACAACAGCAAGCGCAATCAGAGGAAGAACTTCAAGAACAACCTGAAAATGATAACAGCAACGGTTGGGAAGGGCTGTTGAAGAACTTCGGACTGAATGGTTTCAGCGACATCGGCAATAACCTCGGCTATGTGATAGCCATGTTGCCCGACATCCTTGTTGGACTGTTCACTGGCAAGACGCAATCATTAGGCTTGAAGGACAACATGATGCCAATAGCCGCCATTCTTGCAGGAATGTTCGTGAAGAATCCGCTATTGAAGATGACACTCATCGGTATGGGCGGTGCCAATCTGCTGAACAAGGCAGGACATGAAGCATTGGCAAACAAACGGGAAAGCAATGATGGAAATGCTGTATCATACGATAATACAACATCACAAGCAGTGCAATATAAGTCCTATCCAGACGAACCGTTGAATCCCCGAATAGCCAACCCTGTGCTACAAGGCAACTGTTTAGTGGCAACCATCGACCGAGTGCCATACACCATCCAACTGCCAGAGCATGTGGTTGGAGCATATCAAGCAGGAGCCTTACCACTCAACACCCTTGCCAATGCCGTGCTTGCCAAGAGTGACCAGATGAGACAGATGGCAGAACGCAACTATGGCGAGCAAGAAGTGAGAAGTGTGAGAAACGAGGCGATGGAAAACGCAGAGCAGCGAGAAGTTATTCAACGTTCAAGATAATAAAAGAAAACGTAAAACAATCATACGATGAAAGAGAAAAGTCCACAAGAGAAGAATGCGGCAGAGCGTCAAGTGTCACTGATCACCGAGGCCCTGTCGAAAGCAGCCGACAACAAGGGTGTCTGGCTGAATGAGCAAGGAAAGCAATATCCACGGTTTTACCCAAAGGGAGCGGTTGTGAGTCCGTTCAATGCCCTCGTGATGGGATTGAACTCCGACAAGAACGGATTTTCTACAAATCTTTACACGTTATTTAGTGAAGCCAAGAAGCGAGACGAGTCTGTGATGGCGCATGAGAGAGGTGTGCCGTTTAACTGGTATTCGTGGAACAAGTATGTGAACCGACATAATCCGGAAGACATCATCAGCAGAAAGGACTACCAGGAATTGTCAGCAATCGATCAGACACAGTACAAGGGCATACATAATCGGGAAATACGAGTGCTGTTTAACATCGACCAGACCATGTTGCCACTGAAAGATAAAGAAAAATATGAAGATGTGGTGAAGGCGAATGTCGGTGCGAATGAAGACAAGGCATTGCGTAGCCAAGTAAATGACTTCATCCAGAAGATGAAGGAAAACCTGATGGCGGTGCGCAAAGACGGAAGCGGAGTGGCACACTATGACACAGAAAAAGATGCTGTGTATATGCCAAAGCAAGAAAACTTTGAGCAATATAGCGATTATGTGCAGGAGATGTTGCGCCAAACGGTGAGTGCCACAGGACATCAACAGCGACTGGCAAGGGAGGGCATGGTGATGAAAAACGGCATTGCGCCATCGGAGGATGCCGTGAAGCAAGAGAAACTGGTTGTGGAACTAGCTTCGGGCATCAAGATGATGGAAATGGGTATGCCAGCCAAGATTTCCAAGGAGAATATGGGACTGGTGGACTACTGGAACCGCGAATTGAAGGAAAATCCATGTCTGATAGATGCCATAGAGAGTGATGTGAACAATGCCTTGGACGTTATTCGCAAGGCAGAGCGTGGCGAGAAAATAGAATATTCATCCTTGAAGAACGAGCAGCAGACCACCGAGATGCAATTGAAGATGCCCAAGCATTACTTCGTGGCAGACGAGATAGCCAAGCATCCTGACAGCGAGCAGAAGTTTGTGGTGATTGTAAGAGACAAGGAAAACAAGAGTGCTGATGTGGTGTTGCCTGCAGGAGCATCATTAGAAGTAAACAACGAGGTGTCGGGCATGAGCAAGCAGCGCATTGAACATGCCTTGCAGAAGGAAGGTTTTCTGTCTGTCAAGTTCTACAATCCCGATGGTGCATTAGGCTACCATCCTGATGACAGTTATTTCGCAGGAAAGGACGTCACCGTTGCAAGACTGAAGAACTGGCAACTGGAAGACATATCCAAGATAGACGTGAGTGATGCCGTGAGCCAGAGCAAGCAGGTGGGCTTCGACCGCATACAGATGGTGCAGGATGACAACAAGCGTTGGGCGATGTATATCAAGCCAGAAGGACAAAAGGCTTTTTCCATCTATCCCGACAAGGCGGACTTAAACCGCTTCTTCACCACGCTGAAACAGGCGCAGGACACGATGGACAGTCTGAGAGTGGAACTGGCACAGAAATACTATGCGATGGCAGAGACAAAGCCTGACCTGAAGGTGGACTTGTTCGGCAGCGGTCAGCACAACGAGGTGGACATGAACCGCATACAGAAAGTGAACGTGTTCAAGGCAAAGAACGATGTCATTCTGTGTGCAGCCACCATTGATGGCGCAGACAAGTTGCAGCCTCGTGTGGTATCGCCAAGCCAATGGCAACGGATGTGGATAGCCGAAGACAAAAACGAGTATAAGAAACATCTTGCAGCAACCTTGTTTGCCGACATCCTGCAGAAAGGACAGACGCAGGAGCAGACTGCATCTGAGAAGCAAGTTGAGGAAACCGAGGTGAAGCAGGAGGCGCAAGTCTCTACAGATAAGCATGAGGAAGAGCATCGAGAATATCACGAGGAAGAGAACCAGCAAGCTTCCTCAGAGGAGACGAAAAAGATTAGGGAAGAAAAGAATGTGACATCGGAAGAGAAGGAAAAGACCCAACGCAAGCAGAAGGAAGATACCAAGGTCTCTCCTATCATGAAGCAATGGGAGGAGTTGAAAGCCAAGCATCCAGATGCTTTGCTGCTATTTCGTGTAGGGGATTTCTACGAGATGTATGAACAGGATGCCAAGCGAGGAGCGGAAGTGTTGGGGATTACATTGACAAAACGAAATGGTAGCAAAGATTCCTATCTCGCAGGATTCCCACATCATGCACTTGACACCTATATGCCTAAACTTATCAGAGCAGGAGAACGTGTGGCTATCTGTGACCTGTTGGAGGCACCCAAGCAGAAGCAAGAGGAGCAAAATACTGAGGAACAGCAGCGTTCTGGCGGTATGAAACGATAATAATGAGGATAAAGACATGAGCAAGAATCAGCAATATGCAGAAAGATATGCTGTCGAGGCGATGGAACAAATGAAGCGATATGGCATCCCTGCTTCCGTCACCTTGGCGCAAGGCATCTTAGAAAGCCGTAATGGACAGAGTGAACTGTCGCAGTTGGGCAACAACCACTTTGGCGTGAAGGCTTCGAAAAGTTGGTTGAAGAACGGTGGTGATTATCTTGTCTATACCGATGACAAGCCGAATGAGAAGTTCTGCAAGTATGCCACAGTGGGTGACTCATACGAACACCATTCCAAGATATTGAAGAACAGCAGCCGCTACAGCCAATGTTTCAAACTCTCTCCCGACGACTACAAGGGATGGACAAAATGTATTGAGCGAGGCGGTTATGCCACCAATGGAGGATATGCAGCCAGTTTGCAAAAGATTATCGAGATCAATGGATTACATAAGTATGACCAACAGGTGATGCGAGAGATGAGGGCTGAGGGCAAGAAGTTCGGCGTAGAACAGAATGCAAGGACTTCAGCAACGGTATCGTCTTCGGTATCGACATCCAATAATGACGAAAAGAAGCAAACAGCATCTCAAACAACCAACGACAAATACTCATTCCCTGTGAAAAGGGACGAGTTCTTGTTTGTCACTTCTCCATTCGGTATGCGTCAAGACCCTATGGACAAAAGCAAACAGCAGATGCACAAGGGCATTGACATCAGAGCCAAGCATGATGATGTGTTGGCAACCGAGAATGGTGGCAAGGTGGTAGCTGTGAACCACAATGCCAATACTGGCGGTGGCAAGTCTGTGACAGTGGAATACGCAAGATCGGACGGAAGCAAGGTGCAGACCACATATATGCACTTGGACAGTATTGCCGTGAAGGTGGGTGACGAGGTGAAAGCTGGGCAAAAGTTAGGTGTGTCGGGAAATACCGGCACACGCACTACTGGCGAACACTTGCATTTCGGAGTGAAAAACATATCGGCAGACGGCAAGACAAGGGACGTGGATCCTGCATCATACTTGGCGGAGATAGCGCAGAAAGGCAATCTGAAGCAACAAGCATTGTATAACGGCAATGACCTGTTGGCAAAATACAAGGGAAATAGTTCGGCAGTGGACACGAGTCTGTCACCTGACGATTGGATGAAGAAATTGCTTTCATCCGAGGACGCAAGCACAGGAATGTCAAGTGCAGACCCGATAATGGGATTGGTGACTACCATGTATAGCAGTCTGCTTGCTCTCGCTGTGCAAATAGACAGTAAAAGCGAGGAAGAGCAGAAAGCTCAAATCTCGGAGGCTGTGAGCAAGAGACAAGTGGATTTGAAATCACTTGTACCGACCATGAAGAAATGTGTGCTGAGTGTTGGCGATAATGGAAAGGCTGTGTTACAAGCGGACAATGGCACTACCAAAGTGACGAGAGAGCTGACCAATGCGGAGTTCTGTAGATTGTCGCAAGTGTTGGGTGATACCAACCTGAGCAATGATGCCAAGAAAATGCGCATAGCTGGAATGGTGAATACTATCGTGCTGACGCAACAGGCATCGCAAAACTATGAGCAAGTCCTGGAACTGCAAGAAGGTCAAAGTCAGACAATGCAAAGAAAGTAAGGACATGAAGGAAAGAATGAAAAGAATGTGTGCGGTAGCGGTTCCACTATTGATGGGACTGTTGCTATTTACAGCAGTGGCATACGGTGCCTATTTGTTGGGCGGAGTGTATGCAACTGTGGGATATATCGGGTTCAATATTATGGTAGGCGTATGGCTGTTTCGAGAAATCACCAGAGCACCCATGATGGATGATTGACATTTGGAAATAATCAGATACTTGAAGGTTCCACATCTTGGTCGATTGAAAACGAATAAAAAAGTATTTGAGCTATGATTAAATGTAACGTAAGTGTGTGCGGAACCGTCAGCAAGACTGCAGTGGTTCGCAATGGGAAGGACGGAATGCCTTTTACGACATATTCCGTGGATGTAGTGGTGCCAGCCAAGAGTGGTATCAACAAGACGGTGATTGTCAGTTGTATCATGGATGGTGACGATGCGGAAGGCATTGTCGTGGGCAACCGCATTGAGTTGAAAGGTGTATTGACCTTCAAGAAGAAAGATGACAACCTGTATTTCAACTTGAAAGTATCGGAAGTGAACCTTTCGCCTGTATCGGAAAGCAAGGATGGCATCGTGGGCGACATGGAGTTCAAGGGCAAGGTCGGTAAGGACATTGATATGAAGAAAGGCAAAAATGGTAAGGCTTTCCTGATGTTTTCTGCTTTCAGTGCAGAGAAGATTGGAGAAGAATTTGCCTTTACATGGGTGCGCTTTGTCCGGTTCTCGGAAGAAAAGGAAGAATGGCTGCAATCGAAAGCCACCATCGAGGCAAAGGGCGAGTTGGAAATCGCGGTGTATAACGACAGACTCAACCTGGGCTGCAAGGTGGCGGAGTTGAACCAGTGGGAGAAGAAACCGTATCATCCTAACAATTAGCAAGTATGGCATATTACAATAAGAGTCCACAGAATAATGGCGATGGAAAGAATGCTGAGGACAGAGCCTTGGACACCTTCGCCAACATGATGATAGAGAAAATCGAGTCGTTGGGAAGCAAGGACGGATGGCAAAAGCCTTGGTTTACGGAAGGTACATTGAGTTGGCCGAAGAACCTGTCTGGCAGGGAGTATAACGGCATGAATGCCTTGTTGCTCACCATGCTCTGCGAGAAGAAAGGCTACGAGTTGCCAGTGTTCTGCACCTTTAACCGTGCAGTGGGTTTGAACTATCAGACCGACAAGCAAGGTAACAAGAAGCAGATGGTGGATGCCAATGGCGAGCCGTTGCCCAAGGTTTGCATCAATAAGGGAGAGAAGAGTTTTCCCGTGATGCTGACAAGTTTCACCATTGTACACAAGGAGACAAAAGAAAAGATACCCTATGACGACTACAAGCGAATGAGTGCTGAGGAGCAGAAGGAGTGTAATGTCTATCCGAAGTTGAATGTGTACCAGGTGTTCAATGTGGCACAGACCAATCTGAAAGAGGCAAGACCTGAATTGTATGCCAAGTTGGAAGCGGAGAACAAGCCAGAAAAGGCATTGGTGAAGGAAGGTGACATGTATTCATTTCCTGCTGTTGACCGGATGTTCAAGGGGCAGAGATGGATTTGTCCCATCAATATCGAACACCAGGACAATGCGTTCTACTCCATTTCCAGCAACCAGATAACCATTCCTGAAAAGTCACAGTTCAAGGATGGTGAGTCGTGGTATGGAACAGCGTTCCATGAGATGGTTCACTCGACAGGAGCGGAAGATCAGTTGAACCGTCTCAAACCGCAGTCGGGCTTCGGTTCCGATGAATATGCACGTGAGGAACTGGTTGCAGAGTTGGGCAGTGCGTTGGTGTGCCAGAAGTATGGCATGACCAAGAATCTGAAGGAAGACAGTGCCGCCTATCTGAAATCGTGGCTCGGCAGTCTGAAGGAGACGCCAAGTTTCATCAAGACCACCTTGATGGATGTGAAAAAGGCAACGTCCATTCTCACGCAGAGAATAGACGAAGTGTCTTTGGAAATGAAGGAGCAACAGAGTGAGGATGTTGCAGCTTCAGTATCGGAAGAAAACAAGGATGCGAAGGACATGAAGCAATCTGCATCATCAAATGATAATGAGCAGACTGAGGTAGAAGAGGAAAAAGTCGCACGGTCTGCGTTCCGTCGGTAACGAGTCAATCTGTGGCAAACATGCAAAAATCCAAGATGCGCACATATATAATAATGTGTAGGCATCTTGGATTTTTCGTTTTGGGAGTTTTATTCTTCCTCCTCATCATCTTCTTCGGGTGATAGCCATTTCTGCCAATCTTTCTCATCGATGGTGAGGTCGTCCATTTCCCAATCATATGCGAGTTCGGGCATTGGGTCACGAGAGTAAGGGAAATGGATTGTATAGCCTATTTGTCCATAGGAGACATGGAGCGGAGTGACGCAAAGGTCTCTGCCGAAATAGCTTCGGGTGGTAAGGTATTTGCGCCAGTCGAAACGCTCATTGAGAATGTTTCGACATAGGCGGTAAAGATATTGTTCTATTGTCATACGGCTTGAAGTTCCAACTGTGAATAATATTGTCTGAATGCCTCATAAAGGTCAGCCATCATGACTTCGGCTTCCTCCATGTCTTTGACTATATCGGCAATGTGGTAAGGTGCGCCATTTTTGCCGTGACCGTCTGAGCCAATCCAAATGTACGCTTCCTCGTCAACATCAAAGTTCCCATAATACTCATGGATATTGTCGATGAAGGCTTCCATATCATCGTCTTCAAGTTCCACGCTGAAATTGAAATCTTGACCATAGGAAGTATATTTGGCGAAGTTTACATCTGTCTTGCCATTTTGTGGCTCGGAGAAATCAACGCTCCATCCTAATATTTCGGCTATCTCCGTTATCTTTTGCTGTATCATATAGTTTGATTTTTAGCAGCCATAGGCAAGAAGCCTACGGCTGATGAATGGTTTAAACTTCTTCCCTGTCATACATGTCAGACAAAAACGACTGCAATCTCTCGTCGGGAATGTTTCCGATTGGGCAAGGCTTGAAGCTCTTGTCCTGCAATATCGGTATCTTAGGAAGGTTATGTCCGACATCCACGCTGATACTTTCCATTTCCTTGATGGAAGCATAGCCATATTCTGTATCGGCAAGACCGACAACGATAGAGAACAGCGTGAAGTCATTGCCTTCCGGCTGACCTTCCAATACATACCAACGGACTTTGCCGATGAAGAAGACGCATTGGCAAATGGCATCCTTCTTCTTGCCGTCCTGTGAATAAAGCGGATATTGCTTGAACTGCTCCGCCAACTGTGGTGTAATCAATCTGCTTGTCATAACTGCATTATTTATTGGGTGAATACTCTGATGAAGATGGATAGTAGAGCTGCTGCTCACGTAAGGCTTCAATGGCTGCATGTGCCAAAGTGCAAGCCCATTCATTGCGAAGGTCATAATAGCCCTTCTGATAGTTTATTGCCAACTGCTCCATGAAAGCCATCATCACCTTGAACTTCTCGTTTACAAGAAAGCGGTGGTCATTGGCAAACTCTGCACCCACCTTGGATGCGGAACACATCTTGCCGTTCACGAAGCGTGAAAACTCATTGGCAAACTCCTTGTCTCTTTCGTTAATCATATCGTTCATATCTGTTCGGATTAAATTGTGAAACTTCTTTTTCTTCCCTATTCTCGAAGCCTTTACGACTTCATCGAGGGAATTGATTTTACGTGCAATCAAGAGTTCGGACATGGAGGCAGACAAGACAAGGAATTGGAAGATTATTTCATTGGAATACCCCAATCTTTGATTGGTGGAAGGCTGCTGATGAAATAACCTGCTAATAGCAAGGCGGTACTTGACAGTCTGGTGGGCTGAACTAAATTTGCTAAGGAAAAACAAGGGAGGATGAAGGGTATGGGAATATTCTAGTGACGAAAAGTGGTATGATTACCACTTTTTGATAATAGAGAGATCTGTTAGAACCGGCATATACAGTTCGAACATTCCCGTTTTTTGTCATTTGTGTCACTTTTCGGGAATTGTATTTCTGAAAATATCCCTGTTCAATCTTCGCACTATGTTAAATAGTATTGAACAAGATGAAATATTGAACAAAAAGTTCGTTCGTTTAAGTTTTGTTCATTATTTTTGCAATGTTCAATCAAATTGAACACAACTGATATATTGAACAAATAACATAAAATGATGGCAAACAATATCATAATAAACCAAGCATTGGATGCTCTTAGAGCAAGCCTTCCTGTGGGGGATGTTGTGTCAACAACAGCCGTCAAAGTAAATTGTACCAATGAAAATGATGTCACTGTTAAAATAATGAATGTAGATTTTGTGTGTCATGTAAGGGAAAACATAACCAAGGCCACATTAAATCCGACATTAGCGACTATGCAAACGATGAACAATGACAAGCAGCAAATCTTGCTTGTTACGCAATACGTCACGCCGCAGGTATCAACAGAATTGGCAAACAGAGGTATCAACTATCTGGACTGTGCAGGAAACTGCCTTGTCAGATATACAAAGGCAGGAAACTTGATTTTCCAAATATTTAATCAAGGAAGGAAAAATACAGAGTCCAAGGTGAAAACCTATCCCGTGTTTCAAGATGCAGGATTGAAGGTCGTGTTTTATCTGTTGCAAGATGCAGACAATATAAAGAAGCCTTATCGAGAGATAAAAGAGCAAATTGGTGTATCTTTGGGAAGCGTGAAAAACGTTTTGGATGAACTTACAAGACGTGGTTTTGTTTGTGACACTAAAAACGGGCGCATAATAAAAGACAAAAAACAACTGCTTGACTTATGGGTTAGCAATTACAATGAAGTATTGAAACCCAAATTGCTGGTAGGCGCAATGGCATTTCGAACAGAAGCGAATAGAAATGAGTGGAAAAACATAGCATTGCCAAAGGGCATGTCATGGGGAGGAGAACCTGCCGCAAACTTGACGGATGGCTACTTACAACCAGGAATTTTCGACATATACACGGAAATACCTGCAGCACATCTTATACGAACAGGTGTCGTCAAGCAAGATGCAAATGGGGAAATTCATCTGTACAACAAATTTTGGAATTGGGAAACAGACAACAGAACTGTTCCTGCTATATTAATCTATGCAGACTTGATGGGTAGTGGCAATAGTCGCTGCTTTGAGGCTGCGCAACGCATATTAAAGAATGAGCTTAAAGATTTCGAGTGAAAAGATAAACAATCCATTTCTTGTGGATTTGTTGGAGAAACTTACAGATAGCTTCCGTAGAATGGATCACGACTTCTTTATCATAGGAGCCACCGCTAGAGATATAGTCATGCAGCAGATGCTGAACACGTCATCACGTAGAAAGACAAGAGACTTGGATCTAGCTATAGCTGTTCCAAACTGGCAGGAATTTGACAAAATCAAAAATAGTTTGATTGCGGATGGTTTCGAGAAGGACAAGTCAAAACACCAACGCTTCTATTATGGTGACTATGAGATAGATGTTGTTCCATACGGATATGTCGCCAAGGAAGATGACAACATCTATTGGCCACCCGAAGAAACAATTGCCATGTCCGTAAAAGGGTTTGACGAAGTGCTTTCTGATGCTATAACGGTTAGTATTGATGACAGATTCACTGTAAAGATAGCTTCTTTGCATGGATTATTCTTGCTGAAGTTCAATGCTTGGATGGACAGACATCTAACCACAAACAAGGATGCAGAGGATATGTCGTTCATATTGGACAACTACCTTATGGCAAACTTGGATCGAGAAGCGTATATGGAAGTGTATGATTGGGAAGATTTTGACGAATATGTGGCTGGTGGCTATTGGCTGGCAAACGATTTGGCAAAGTTATTGAACCGAGACCAACTTGTATATTATGCAGACAAAATTGACGAGGAATTGCAGTTGGAGGAGAGAAGCTATTTGATAAGCCAAACTCTCAATTCACAATCGGGTTTGAATTATGACCAAGTAAGGAGAACATGGCAAGTCATTTCAGAAGTGTTTCGCTCTGCTACAGAAGAAAGGGATTTATAATGATAGATATAAATTATTGTAGTCAAAAAGGCTTATGTGATACAAACCAGGATTTTATTTTGTGCAAACAATTACAAGATGGGAGTTGCATCGCTATCCTTGCCGATGGTATGGGTGGCTTACAATATGGTGAGATCGCAGCTGCCACTGTTGCACAAAGTATTTATAAAATATTGGCAGAACATAATTCTGTGAATATAAGAGAGCTGTTAGCAAAGGCTTTTGAACAAGCAGACATTGCAGTTGCAGATAAATGCAAGGCTCTTTGTTGCAAAATGGGAGCAGCAGTTACCGTCTTATACATAAAAGATGATACTGCCAATTACGCATGGCAAGGAAATGTCCGTTTATATTACAAAAAAGAAAAAGGTATACATCAACTTACTGAAGACCACCTGAAGGAAGGTGATAATTGTACCTTTCTGACTCGTTGTGTGAATGGAAGAGGTTTCCGCAACCCTATATCCATTCAAGAAACAAAAATATCAGACATGGACTTGTTGTTTTTATGTACAGATGGATTTTATCAATCCAAGGATTGCATAGATTCTGTTATAGTAGAAAACAAATTGCCAAGTCGTATAGAATACTTGGAAGATGATGCATCCTGCATTCTCATACAGTTGCATAACCCTTGATAAGATAAGAGATATGGCAAAGAAGAAGCATAAAGGACATTACTGTAAGATTTGTGGTGAATACAAGCCGAACGAGTCATTTTCGAGGAAAGGTCATGTCCAACACATCTGTAAGGAGTGCATGGGTGAGATGAAGAAAAGCGACAAGAAGATTTTGGACTTGCCTTTCGGGGACAATGAGTTTGAGATCGTTGATGCCGATGAATATATCGATACTATTTTATATGGCAACAACGAAGAACGAGAAAACAAGACTTTCAAGAAACTCAGCCGTGAACAGAAAATGGTGTTGAAAGCGATAGTGCAAGATGAAGTTACGTTCTATTGGCAAGCCCATCGACAGATACCTGTAAACGACAAGCTAAAACAACTAAGAAGCTCTGTCAATGCCGTAGTACATGAGCAATTGGACTTTGCCATAAAGGATGACACGATGTTCAAAGCTTATATACAAGAGCAAGTCATCACTGTCATAAACAAGATATTGCGACAGGAGAAAGAACAAAACAACCAATAGCAGAAAGAGCCCATTCATCACGAACGGACTCTTTCTTTTGATAATCATTGTTTTGCATATTACCGCTTATCGTATGAATGATAGCAAAACACATTTACTGTGCAAATAGTCTGACAGCCGTATGACGGTTGACTGCAATTGGTGAATACTTATCAATACCGCCCTTGCTTTTTGATATTATCATGGACTTGTCAATGCCTCTTGCCATAAGCTGTTGCGTGATATAATCCGCTCTTGACTTGCTGAGAGAATTGTTGATGCCATCGTTTCCTGTAGCACTGTCGGCAGCACCTACAACGGAGATTTTGAGATGATAAGCCTTTGCTATACGAGCAATCTCATCCAAGTTCACCATCTGTGATACGTCAATCAACTGCGTGGTTCCAATCTTGAAAAAGAAGAACACTGGCGAGCCGATGCACTTGTTTCCACCTGCCATTTCTGCAACGTATTTGTTCCAAGAAACAGAATCAGAAACGGAGAAACTATACTCCAGAGAGTGACTTGTTTTAGGTGTTCCCATGCCATTCCAATCCTTGTGAGCCAATCTTGCACGGAGCGAGTTCAAACCGCTGTAGTCATTTTTCGGGTAGATGCGATGCTCCGTACTATCCGCATAATATGTCAGGCGGTCGGCATAGGCTTCCAGCAATCCTTCAATCTCCAAGATCTTTCTCATCTCAGCAATGACATTGGCATCCTCCGCATGAGCTTTGCTTAACTTTTGGTTGCGAGCCAACAAATCATTGGTGTAATTTGCCAGCCATTTGTTCTGGTTGATATAAGGAGCGGCATCTACAACCTTCTTCCAACCGACCTTCCCGATATTGAAAGTCAGTCCGGCAGATAAGGTGAACAAATTGTCACCAAACTTATTGGATGCGCCCACACCATCAAAGTCACGGAATGTGGTTGCGCCACCCAATTCCATGTTGACCGCCAAACGCTTTGTCAAACGATATTGTCCAATCACACCATAGTTGATGACAAACGGACTCTTGCCGTTATCCTCGTTATGGATAATACCGCAACCAACATACGGAATGAATCCCCATCTTTGTGTGGTGGCATGACTTGCGGCAAAGCTGCTGTTCACATTCCAAAGAAAATCCGCATGAATCATCTTGTAATCACGGACATTCTTGCTGACATCCTTGAACAGAAAACCTTGGAAACAAAACCGACCACCAATCTCTGGCGTGAACCACTTTCCTGTCGATATTGCCAGTGAGGGTTTCATTCTGTCGAACAAGTTTCCTTTACCATGCGGTTTTCCTACAAAAGCGGAAGTGCCACCCGATACACCAACGAACCAATTGGAAGACCATGCAGAAGGAACTGCCACTTCTTTGAGGTATGTAGGCTCAATCTGTTGGAGCATATCCTCATTTATGCTAGACGGCACCAAATCATCCGTGCCATCATCCATAGTCTCTGCATTGACTTGCATTTGTCCGCATAGACACAATGCCATCATAAATATTGCTTTTCTAATCATAAATTTCAATTTGTCGATTATTTTTTCTATTAACGCTTTCTACTCTTGCTGCCTTTCGGTCGCATCATCCTGTTTGCCATCGCAAGGCAACGGTGCGCCCAACGCCTGTCATCCTCGTCATCGTTGCGTCCCCATTTCATATCGTTGCTGCCACCGCCTCCGCCACCTTGCCCTTCGGCAAAAGTCGTGGCTTGGTCGATATAGCCAAGATATAGTAATGTGGCACAATGCAGAACTTCTGCTGTATGCTCAGCAATGGATTCCAATGACGAGCCATCAAATGCAACCTTGACTTCAGGTGGCAACGATGTCATCTTAGAACGGTAGTCAGTGACCATGCTTTCCAACATAGCAGTCTTGATAAGTGTGCCAGCACCAGTCTGAGCTTCACGAGAGAACTGCATGGCATCCTGTCGAAGCGTCTCTGTCCGCTCCTTGACAAACTCCATGTCCTTGTTCAACTCATCCAACTTTCGGTCAGCTACAGCGAGCTTGTCTTTCTTGTCTGCCAGTTTCTCGTCAACGGAAGCCAACTCATTTTGTAATTTTTCCAACTTCTGCGACAAGATGGAACTGTCACCCTCCTTGTTGGCAATCTGCACCTTCAGCTTGTCAATCTCCAACATCTTCTGATGTCTCTCTTCTTCCAGATGTCCCACCATAGAAGAGAGACCTTTCACACGACGTTCTGCCAGTGCTATTTCCACCCGTAGGTCGCTTAAAGCCTTGTTAAGGTTGTCCAGTTCCTCTTCCTTTGAAGAACATTCCTCGGACAGGTGTTTACGGTATTCCTCCGTAGGTCTGTGTCGTTGCCGAGTCTCCGTTTGGCTCGTTCCACGCACCAGTCCCCAAGGCTCATTTACCATCGCCAACTCGTCATGAAGTTTCGATGTACGTTGACTATATTCCCGATTGTTGGCACCTGCGAAGATTTCTTTGAAGGCAAACTTGCCGTCCTTGATTGGCAGAAGAACGCAATGGATGTGTGGTGAAGTCTCGTCCAAGTGTACATAGAAGGCAACGATGTTCTCCTCACCATACTTTCCTGCGACAAAATTATAAATGTCTGTCGCCCATTGCTCAATCTCAGGCATACGCTTGACGGCATAATTCTCCTTGTTGTCGCCGGGCTTGAATACTACCTCTTGGTCACCGAAGGCAAGCTCACGCATCTTCCATTGCGAACCGCTGAAAATGAAGTCCGCCACCGTTCTGAAACGTGGCTCAGTCAATCCCTCATTTTTGTCCTTGATGCCACGAGCAGCCAAGTTCTCAGCCATCATCTGTGGGATGGACTTGCTCTTGTCGATAGGTGCTATCTTGCCTCCCTTGGAAATCTGGAAGTTCAGATGCTGTCTGCCGAGGTCATAGTTACCCTTGGCAATAGCTACCTGCCAAGCCCGATCGCTCCAGTTGCGTTGGTATTCACGGCTGAGAGCGGCGGCGCATCCCTTACGTCCCCTGACGTTCAAAACCTGCTTTGCTATTCTTTCCATATCTCTGATATGCTTATATGTGTCAGTAAAAACAGTGTCCCAGCTTGCTGCCTTGGTGGACACTCTCCCGAAGACTGATAGGTCGTAGGGGTAATGAGTTACCACACTCCCTAAATTCGTGAACAGCGGGCAAGCCCGATGCGCTAAAAAAGGCAAGCCACGACGAGTGCGATATGCCAGTACCGAACCGTGAGGTCTTAAAAGGAGAATGTCCGTAAGGCAGCTATAATGGAACAGAATGAACTCTACTTATGGTTGTCCGCCTTGGCGGTTACAACTGGCTTGGCAGCTGTCTCAACTGTTGAGGTAGGACAGCAAGCCTTATAAGCGGAACACAGGGATTGGAAAAGGCTCATGTCTTCAGCTGTGTTCAATTTGACGGAAGCAGACTTTCCATGACTGGCGATGTCGGGCAGTTCCTTTATCAGAAGGAGCAACTGGAGCCAGTCTCGATTGAGAACACGAGTGAAGAACTTGAAGATTGCGTTACGCAACTGAAGTTTGTTATGTTCTTCCTCATCTACAAGAGGCATACAATCCACAAGTCTGCCAATCATGCAAGTGGCAATATCATCAGATGAAAGTTGGTTGTCAGATGATGTAGAAGCAGAGTTGTTTTCTTGCGATAATGCTACTGCACCCTTTACAATCTGACCACAGACAACGGCAGTCTCTTCTGTGGTGGAAGTGCCATTGAACCAACTGTCCATTGTGAAACGGATGATTGGTTCCAATATGCTATTTCGCATTGTCGGAACGTTACCGTCCTTCATGCCAATCATCGTGATGATGGTGTATTTCGTTTCAAACTCCTTGCAGTGTATCAGCCCATGTTCCGTTAATTTTTCGAGAAACTGACGCACGGTGGCACGATGCCAATGCCAGTCCTCTGCAAGTTGAGTTTTGGTTGTAACAAACTGAAAATCTTTCAATTCGTCTGCCACTTCCTTGCTTACGGCTTTCGGCATGTAGTGTTCACAAGCCTTGTCCAGCAGATAGCAGAACGCTTCGTGTTTGGAATACCGCTCGTTATGTCGGTCCTGTAGAGATGCCAGGAAGCCGACAGTGAGACTTACCTTTATATTTTCCTTTGGTATATGTTTCATTGAAAATGTCTTGTTGATGTTGTGAAATAATGATTCTCATTTTTGACTGAGTGTTGTGGAATGTGCCAGTACCAAGTGGCATATTCCAAGATAGGACTAAAAGTAGAAGTTTACGATGTCCTCAGGACATTGCGCCAAGTGTCTGCCACTGTCAGGACATTGTGCCTTGAAGATGACCTTTGAGGACGGATAGTAGATGGATGCCACTAAGAACAAACCTACCATCACTCCCAACGTGTACAAATGGGGAGTGAACAAGAACACCAATGAGGCTGTAAAAGCGATGGCACTTGATTTCCTGTTGTCATGCAACCTATGCAGCAGATTGTCTGCATAGGAGAACTTGAACAGCAACAATGCCAACAGTGCCGTTACATGAGCACCAATCTCGTTGGGCTGTACTTGATATGCCACGAAACTGAACACCAATATTGCCATCAGCAACAGCAGTGTGTACAGTTTTCGAAAATTATGCGAAAACACCATGCGGAGATAAAATCTCTGCATCATCCGATTGTTCTTCCTGTAGCACATCGTTGATGCCAAGAGAAGAAACATAGGGAAGAAAAGAAAGATAATCTTGAATATCATAGATCAAATTGTAATGTAAAACGGTCAATAACCTTCGAATAGCTCCAACTCAATAATTCCATAGGTGACTTCCATGAAAAGTCGCTCGACATCCGCCATTGTCAAAGCATTTGAAGCAAGGCGTTTCTTGAAACCAGCATCCTTTCTCATAAGAATCTTGGCACTTCGGTCAATGTCAAGCAGGGGAATATGCCACTCTTGCCCACGGACATAATCATTGTTGGAATGACAGGCCCGAAGGGTAATACACCGACAGCAGACGGTCTGCACCATGCCATGCCGTGAAACTGCGGTGTCTTTCCAATGGAACGAACTGCCAACGTCTATCCATGTGTGGCATTTATGGATGATGTCCACGATGTTCTGAAGCTGCATGTCGCTCATAAATGGAACGTAATGTCACATGAAACACATAAGCATGTCCGCCTTTTCACGCTTGTACTTGAAGAAGCCTGTCCTCGCTTGCAGTTCCATGTCGTGGCACAAGTCACCGTACATGAACTCCAAGGACTCATAGATTGTCACCATGACGGAGTGGACATTTCCGTTGGCATCCGTACTGGCATTCATCTTGTACATCCGCCCGAAATTAGGGTTGGAGAAGGCACAGCAGAACTGTCCGAACTCTGTATGTACGGAAGTCACCTTGTGGTAAAGGATGACCAGTTCCATCTGGTCTTCGAACAGGTTCATCACCTCTTCGAGAGGACAAGGCTTTTCCAACTTGAAGTCAAGCAGGACATAGCCGTCTTCATAGGCTGGCTGTTCCATGCGCTCCTGGTTGATAAGCTCTGGCAACTGCAATGGTGCAAGTGCCAGGAAGTCGTTGAGAAATTTATGCAGCATAACTATTGTGTTTATAATGAAGAAATGTATAGCTTGATGAACATATCTGGTAACCCGTCTGTCATATTCTTGTCCATCTGCAAGGAACGGCTAAGACAGGCGATTGTGCCTAAAGCATCTATTGACAGTTGCACCAAATCCTTTCGCTGATTCTCTGAAAGCATCGCCATTCCGAAGTCATCAATGGACAGGAATGGTTGCAGTATCATCCAGAAATAGGCAGTCTGTTGTTCGGCTGAAGTAACCTTTCCGCTCTTTATGTCTGCAACGCAAGTCTGCGCATTGGCGATGATTCTTCGATTGGTACGAACCGCCATATATGCCACGGCATCCCTTGCCGGTAAGTTTCCTTTCCTTGAAGATTGAGCAATCATCTTGCACACATCTTCTGTTCCACTTGTTATATGCGAAACCGACACGTTGCTCATCTCGTATAGATGAGATAGAAATGTTCTGAACAGTCTGTCTTCCGTTTTCAAGAAGGCAAGAAACTGTGATTGGTTGGCTATGCCTTCCTTCTTCACCTTCTCTAAGAAGAAATGATAGGTGGTCAAGATCCTTGTATTGTCACCTTTATACAATGGTATGGTGTCCATACTCTCAAAAAACTTTGAAGCCACCAAGGAAAGGCTATCCGTTTCCTTATTACCTTTATAAGGTGTGGCGTTCATCTTCAACAGAAGTACATCCTTGAATGTCCTTCGCTTGGCGGTAGCTATGCGCATAAACTCGTCACGGATGGAGTCATGGACATTGGAAAATTCTTCCAGAGGAAACGAATGTGCCTTTTTGATGGTGTCTCGCATCAGACAAGCAGAAACCGAGTCTTCTAAAGTACGCCATTTGGATATTTTGTCGGCAAGGTGTTCCATAGACAAATCCTTGTCTGATTTCATCCTTGAAAGGAACACCTTTTGCGCATCCAATGCCTCCCTTGCATCATGGAAAGATGATTCACTGGCATTTCTTGAACAGGATGCCAGCAAAAGAATTGCAAGTATGATGGCAGACAACATGGACATATGCTTTCTACCTTCAAAGTATGATATGCGAAAACTTGAAGTGCAAGATTGTTTGCACTTCATCCTCAATCGGCTTTTTGCCGCAGATATGATAATATTTATACTTTCCATTTCGGACTTTGTTTGAAATTTGCAGTGCGAATTTACGACTATTTATCGGGTATTCATTCAAACTAAATCAAACTTTATGTTTTATTCTCATTCATACTTTATAGTATGATATAAAATGATAATATATCCAAGAAAGTGCAGTACATCAATCTTTAATTAACTATAATAATTATCAGAGTATGATTATACTTTGATGGAATATAAGTATCTTTGTCAGCAAATTACAAATCAGTGTATAATAGCTATGGCAAAAGTAGGTTACATATTTAACTCGGAGCAGTATGACACATTCACCTTTGACCGGGCTTGGATGGAGAAGTATGGCTGCTGCCGTATCATAGAAGATAGTGCAAGCCAAGAGAAGACACGCCCGGAATGGAAGCAGCTCATGGATTGTCTGGAACGAGGTGATGAACTGGTCATCTCGAAGTTCAGCAATGCGCTGCGTGGTGTTCGGGAATTGGCGATGTTTCTGGAGTTTTGCAGGGTGAAGGTGATAAGGATAATATCCATTCAGGATAAGATTGACTCAAAGGGGGAGTTGTTCCCAAGTACATCAATAGCCGATGTGCTTTTCATGTTCGGTTCGTTGTCAGAAGAGGTCGTTGCCTTGCGCAAGGCTGCTACCCATGTGGAATACATTAAGTCGGGTATCAAACCTGCCAAGAGTTCAACTCCAAAGAAAGGCATTGACCGTGAGAGGAATATCGTCAATATGTATAACAACAACTACACGATCGATGACATCTGGAAGGTCAGCGGCTTCAGGAGCCGCAGCTCGGTGTTCCGCATACTCAACAAGTATGGGGTGAAGCTGAACCGTGGAAAGTTCAGCGGACCGCTCGGCAAGAGAAAACCAAAGGATGACAGTGAAATATAAAAGGTGATTTTATGAAGAATATACTTTGTTTTGAGGGAGAATGGAAATTCAATACCCACAAAAAGCCTGAACGCTTTGATTTGAATAGCGAGCCTATTCTTAGAATGTTGAAAGAATATCATAAATGCGATGCTATTTATAGGCACATTTTGACAAAAGAGGATTTGAAACTCTACATAGAGTATTTCAACAGGAACAAACGTGAATGGAATAAAATAGACATTGTTTATATAGCTTGTCATGGTTGGTTTCATTCTATAAGTTTAGAGGGAGAGAATGGAAATGTTGATTTACAAGAATTGGCAGATATAGCCGGGGATTTCTTCCGTGATAAAATAGTTCACTTTAGTTGCTGTAAAACACTTGCTAACACCTCTGAAGTTGAGCACTTCAAGTCTATTACAGGCGCAAAATTGGTATGCGGATATAAGAAGAGCGTAGATGCAATGAAATCAGCCATAGCTGACACGGCTTTACTGAATGAATTGATAACAAGCAACAAGCCAGGCAATATCAAAAATATTGCCATTAGTAAGTTTCGCAAAACATACAAATCCTTATTGAACGAATTAGATTTTTGTGCAATATAGATAAATGGTGAGCCATACTGCAACTGATGCTTGCAGTATGGCTTGCCCATAATACTTGGCAGATAAGGCAATTCCTTATCTGTCTCTTCTGAAATCATTTCGCTTGTCTCCGTGGAAAAGGCTTTTGAGCGTTCCGCCTAAAGCCTTGAACACGAAGAATACCACGAACAAAGATACGATGTCGTCCATACTCTATAGTTTTCGTTTGTTATACTTGTGACTTGTACAGATTGATGATGTCCATCCCCATCGACTTGGCTTTTCGGCAAGTGTAGAACGTGCCGCCCTTGGGCTTGCCGTCGAAGAAAGCAATCAGTCCGCACGAATGAGAAAGCATATAATCATTTCGTCTGAGCAAGCATCCATTGTAATAGTGCTTACTCAACAGGATAGCATCGTCCGCCTTGTCAAGAATATCCCAATAGCGGTCTTGCTCCCTTGCACTCCACCTCTCGTTCTGACCGTCATAGGGAATGACGGCAATAAGTTTCAGATTGGGAAGTTCCACTTTCAATGAAATCACCTCCTCGGCTGCCAACATATCGAAACCGAGTGCCATGCCACAATAGAAATTGGTGATGCCCATAGCATAGAGCAGCCTTATCTTGCCCCTCAGTTTCTTCCTTATCTCGTCCTTGCGGTCTTCCGCTATCGTGCGATGTCCCGAAAAAGCCACGGAATTGGCTTTGATGTACTTTGTCTTATCCATATCACTTTGCATATTTATAGTGTGTGCGTCCCAAGAAAAGACCTCCCAATACGTTTCCGCCAAACATTTCCAACTGATTGGCAAAAATGGCATAGCTTGCGCCGGTCGTTACCACATCATCAAAAACATAGATGTCCTTGCCTTTGAAGTAGGCTTCATCAAACTCAATCACTTGTGTCTTAGTGATGCTCTTTTCCTTGTCATGGCGGTGCTCGTGTACTGCCAAGCGGTCGCCTGAAACGGATATGTGCGAATAGCCGTTGATGATGCCGCAAAGCTCGCTCACACGATTACAGAAAGCCATGTATCGACTCTCGTTCTTGGCTTGGGTGCTGGCTGGCACACATACAAACACGATGTCCTTTATCTTCTCACCACAAACTTTGATAAGATGTGCAGCGGTCATTTGCGCCACCTTCTCAAAAGCGTTGTCCCTTGCATCCTTGAACGCCCAAATCAGTTGGCGTGCAGCCACTGCGTCCTCGCCCACATTGCGAACCCTCACAGGAAAATACTTCAAGAAGAAATCCATCCTCTTGCTCAGCTGTCTCTTGATGTTGTCGTCTATCATTCTTGCCATAGTCGGAAAATTATTTGCGTTAAACTCGATTATTTATTTTCCCTATTTTCGGAAGCCTTTCGGCTTGCCCAAGGGATATTTTTCCGCCACGCAAAGGAGTTGGAAGGCAAAAAGACAAATCGGAAGCGAAAAATACGCTCTATATGCAAGGCACATAGAGGAAGATTTTTTGAAAAGCATCCATGATGCCCAATTTGGCATTTGCCATGCAACTGGTACCTTTGCGGAAAATATCCGAAGCGGCAAAGACGATGGACGAAATGAAATGGCTATAAGTGCTACTACATAAGATTACAACAAGAAAAGGGTGGGTGTGGAACTGCGCCATCGGTGCAATTCCGCAAGGGAGGGACGAAGTGCTATAAAGAGAGAATGGCTTGCCGATTATAATAGAAGGACGGAACAAAGATGCGGCAGGAGTAATTGGGAAACTCTCTTGGCATCCATGCCGAGTGTGTTTCCGCTCCAGCCTTCATGCCATGTGGCTTATTGCAGTAGCGACAGTTGGTCGCCACAGTCAAGGAGTCTTTTGGCATGAAATCTTTGTGACGGCTATAAAAAGGGTTAACCATGGATTATAAAAGGAAGACGAGAAGCGAATATAAAAGATATGGGTGGGAGTGAAACTGCGCAACAGCCAGACAAGCAACTTAACGAAAGGGGTGGCATTGGTAGACAGCATGTAAGTGACGGTTGCGTCACGGATGCCGTTAGCCAATGCCATTCTGTTCGTGCTTGTCCTTCGGCAAATGGCCATTCTTCATCTTTCGGGATGTTGCTCCCGATAAATGAAGAATGTCGCTTTGACGAACTGTTGGTACGGTTTCGCAGATGGGTGGGACAAAGTAATAAAAATGGAAAGACGACCTGTCGTTTATAAAAGAGAATGGAACAAAGATGCGGCAGGAGTAATTGGGAAACTCTCTTGGCATCCATGCCGAGTGTGTTTCCGCTCCAGCCTTCATGCCATGTGGCTTATTGCAGTAGCGACAGTTGGTCGCCACAGTCAAGGAGTCTTTTGGCATGAAATCTTTGTGACGGCTATAAAAAGGGTTAACCATGGATTATAAAAGGAAGACGAGAAGCGAATATAAAAGATATGGGTGGGAGTGAAACTGCGCAACAGCCAGACAAGCAACTTAACGAAAGGGGTGGCATTGGTAGACAGCATGTAAGTGACGGTTGCGTCACGGATGCCGTTAGCCAATGCCATTCTGTTCGTGCTTGTCCTTCGGCAAATGGTCATTCTTCATCTTTCGGGATTTTACTCCCGATAAATAAAGAATGTCGCTTTGACGAACTGTTGGTGCGGTTTCGCAGATGGGTGGGACAAAGTAATAAAAAGGGAAGACGGCTTGACGCTTATAATAGCAGTACGCATGCGGTTATAAGAGTAAACTTGCTAATAGTGGATATAAAAGCAAACATGGTTGTATGAGTAAAACAAAAGCGACCGAAGCCGCTTTGTTTATTGGAGAGAATGAAGAAATCCTATTTCTTGCCTTTCTTGGTAGGCTTTTCAGGCTCTGCCGCTGTAGTTTCCTCCTTGTCTGGTGTAGGATAGAACTTGTTTGCGATGAAGATGATGCGGTTGTGCTTGGTGCCTTGCTGATCAACCCACTCGTCTGGCTTGAAGTAGCCCTCGACGGTGAGCAAGGTTCCCTTCTGCAGCTTGTCGAAAGAATCAACATGCTCGTTCTTGCGCCATGCCTCCATGTTCATGAAAGCTGATACTCTGTTGGTTTCCTCACCATTCTTCTCCTGACGGCTGACTGCCAATGAGAAACGTGCTACTGAAGCGTTGGTGAACTGACGGATTTCTGCGTTGTTGCCTACGAATCCTGTTACTACGAAAGTGTTCTCGATCTTTTTCATATTGAATTACTTTTTGAAGTGAAACTTAATTTTTACATGCAATCCAAGAGCAGGGATGTGGCACATGAGGGCAGCACCATGAAAATCGACTATAATACTCGTTTTCTGTTGGCGGTGAGGAGAAAAAGGAAGATTATCGGCTATTTTATTGGTCACAGCGAAGCGACCGCACAAGACGGATTCCATCTGTCGAAGCATCACGCTACCTTTGCATAGGAAAAATAGTGGCTTCAAAAAATCGGTAATTCAAAAAAGGACGCAAGAACACCGTAACAGCATCGTATGGCTCAATCATTTGCAGTAACCATCACCAATGCAAAACACGTTTCCATGGCGTGTGCCTTCATAAACAATGGTAAACCAACAGGCAATACACTTTTCCGCATGGAGGGTGGTCGCATGAGCATATTGACAAAGACAAGCAGAAGGAGAACCTGCTTCGAAGGCTACTCCTATTTGTAGAGGAAGGTAAGCATGAGCAACCAACTACAATCGCAATGCTGCAAACAAGATCCATCCTCAGACAAAAGGCTTCATTGTACGAAAAGCTCCAAGAAAGGCGTAGTCGCAGATTTTATCTCATACAAAGAGACAGGTCGCCATTTGGCGAATACAACCATCAAAGCATAGCCATATAAAAGTTTATCGGCAAACGATGAAGGGAGTTTGCCGTTACATACAAAAGGGCTTTTACTGGCGGAAAGAAAAAAGATGCCTGACGAGTATAACCTTCACCAAGCATCCTTTTCGTCAGTCATAGACAAGAACGTCATCACGTCTTTCTACAATTTCCTTGCCATTGCGCAATTTCACTACGATGTCCTCACCATAGTCTGCAACCACGAAACCTTCTGTGCGTCCTCTGTAGGGTATCAGCAGTGTGCAACTGCAACCGATAATGTCGGTCAATTCTTCGTATTCAAACATAGCTCTATAAAGTTTGTGGGTTCTCCGAATGATAAATCGCCTTGCAATCCTCAACCTCGGCAGGTAGTCCAAAGGCAAGATAGTGCGAGAATGATGCGTTTCCATCTTGGCTGAGTGGAGAAACAATCTCCACTTGCCATTTCTGCATGAAGCCATCAACCATCTTGATGTCTTCATCACTCAATCCCGTAGGGTCGCCATTGATGATGTAGCATAATGCCCATGTGGGGATTTTCTCTATCGTCTCAAATCTTTCCATCAGTCAAACGTGAACTTGTTTATATAAAAATAGGTGTCTACGTTCTCATACTCATAGCCGTTGATGAAGTCCACCATTTCATCTTCGGTTCTGTCACCTTGCGAGATACCCATCTTCTCACACCACTTGGCAATAGCATCTTGGCAAGTGTCAAAGATGTCCTCACAAGCATCCTCGAAAGGCTCACCCGAAGAACTCACACAGCATTCCTCTGGGAAGAAGCCTTGCTCGTCATGGACATAGAAAATGTCGCATCCACATTCTATCTCACGATAACTGACGGAAAGTTCTCCACCAAGAACTTTGTTCAATTCATCAAAGAACTCCTCACAGGCAGACCATGCACTTTCGGTGTCAAAGGACAACAAGCAGATGTCCTCGTCTGCCTCAAACTCTGCCCAATAGATATATCCTCTTACCGATATGCCCATCTTCTCATAGTCGATGCCATAGTGTTCCGCCAACTTGTAGAGATGTACGTTCTTGGTGTTCACCTCCATTGTTTGGAGCGTGTTCCAAAGGTCGGCTACCGCCTTGCGTTCGCCCATCACCTTGTACTGAGTGTCACAAATGTTTGCCATAAGTCTTCATTTTTTTATTCCCTAATTTTGCATCTGCAATTTCGGGATTGATTTAAATTTTGTTGCCTCAAAAGGTGTCTGTGCTTTTCCTGCAAGGTTCTCTGCTCAAATACGACCTGCAAGGTGGAGATTTTAGCAAGAGACCATAGGCACTGACCTTGCAAGGAATATGGGTACAGACATTACCTTTGCAACCAAATTTATCAAAGCCCAGAAATGGTGATGAAGATTCAGGTAACGGAATAACAATTAGAAAAGTTGAGATATGAGGATAAAAAGAGATAAGAACGACTTGAAACAAGCGATTACAAGTGGAAAGTAACAGAAATCATACAAGAGTTCTTACTGGCGGAAAGAAAGAGAGCGACAACCCAATACTGCACATGGCACGGTTGGGCTATCGCTCCGCAATTCGTTCAGTTCATCCAATCCATTAGTATATATATCCTAAGATGAATGAATTTATATTTGTGTATTGGCTTTGGTTGGCAGCCATAGACAAGTAACACATCTTTTTTCTTTCCGCCAGTAAAAATGGTTCTTGAAGTAAAAGTAACAGGGAAAATGGTTGTTGGGTAGCAAAATTTGTTGCACAAGATTTGTTTTTCATTTTGTTGGTTCTTTCTTGTCACCCAATAAAATGATGCTTACGTTTGAGTTTTCCTGTACCTGCTGATAATCAAGTAGGTAACAAATAAGAAATATCGTCTTTCAATGTACAACGCTGATACAACGCCGAGTTTCTTCGCACGCGCCACAAATACACCGATGCCTTGCACCTTCTTGTAAAGGCTTACGACAACCTTGACGTAAGCAACCGCGACATGGGATACATAGCCTACGCCATCGCCGATATATACGACAAGGTAGACGATACGGAGCGTGTGAAGCAGTATCGTTGACAGAGCCTACCGCTATATGCGTAAGTCGCTTGAGGATGCCACCGAGTGCAACGCCAAGCTACGCATATTCGAGGTGTCGGACGTGCTGCCCATTATCGACAAGGCTTACGACAGCATGAAGGCAGCCGAGCGTCGCCACCTTACAGTGGGGTTGGCGGTTGTGGTGGTGCTGCTTGTGCTGCTTGTGTGCATGGTGTTCTACACCGGCAAGCAGCTCAGGCACATAGCCCAGGCACGCCGACAGCTGCTTAAGTCGAACGAGAGCCTTGCCGAGATGAACAGCAAGCTAAACTCGCTCAACACCCAGATAACCTCTACGAACGAGCAGCTTAACGACGCCAACAGCAGGCTTCGCGAGTCGAACGCCTCCCTTGGCGAGGCAAATAAGATTAAGAACATATATATAATGGAGTTTATGTCGAAGTGCTCGTCGTACATCGACAAGCTTGAGGCATACCGCCGCTCGCTCAACAAGCTTGCCGCTGCAGGCATGGTGAGCGAGCTGTACCGCAAGCTAAAGTCGAAGACCATTATCGACGACGAGGTGGAAGAGTTCTTCGAAGACTTCGACCGCATCTTCCTCAAGATATTCCCGAACTTTGTGTCAACGTTTAACGCGTTGCTTCGCCCCGAAGAGTCGATAAAGCCTAAGCACGAGGGCAGACTCAGCACCGAGCTTCGCATCTACGCCTTGATGCGTCTTGGCATTGTGGAGAACGAGAATATAGCCTCCTTCCTGCGCTGCTCAAAGCAGACCGTATACTCGTACCGCTCGCGCATACGTCTGCGCTCGTTATGCCCCGACGACTTTGAAAACCAGGTGCTGCGCATAGAATGATGCTTGACTATTGTCAAGCATCTATCTGTACAGCATCTGTATTTTATGACACCATTGAAAAACGCAACTCATTGAAAACCAGTGAAAACACCTTGTAAAACGTTTGTATTTTTGCGATACACTCTTCTTGCGTATATTTAAAAGTGATAACTTTGCAAAAAACATTAAACAACATCAAATAATTAAAAACCACTTATTACATTATGAATATAAGGTATCCCTTATTATACTCCGTAATGTTAGCGCCTATGGCATCGGCTCCGCTTGTGCCGGCAACGGCTGCACCAGCCTTAATGCTCCAGCAACAGCAAAAGGGCATAAAGGTCAGTGGTACTGTTGTCGATGGCGAGAACAGTCCGCTTATAGGCGTGAGCGTCACCGTCAAGGGTTCCAAAGACGCGGCGATAACCGATATCGACGGCCACTTCTACATCAGTGTGCCGTCCAAGAACTCGGTGCTGGTGTTCAACTACCTCGGCTTCAAGCAGCAGGAGGTGCGTGTAGGCAGCGACATCAACTTTAATATACAGCTTAAGGAGGATGCCGTGGCTACCGACGAGGTTGTGGTTGTGGGCTACGGCAACCAGAAGAAGCTGTCGGTTATAGGCTCTATACAGACCCTCGACCCAGGCAAGTTGCAGGTCGGCTCAAGCCGCTCGCTAAGCAACAACCTTGCCGGACAGCTTGCCGGCGTCATAGCCTACCAGCCGTCAGGCGAGCCGGGCTACGACAACTCGCAGTTCTGGATTAGAGGTATTTCGTCGTTCAACACCGGCAACAACAACCCTCTTGTGCTTGTGGACGGTGTGGAGCGCAGCCTTAACGACATCGACCCAGCCGAGATAGAATCGTTCTCGGTGCTGAAGGATGCCTCGGCAAGTGCCATGTACGGTGTGCGTGGCGCCAACGGCGTTATCATCATCAACACCAAGCGAGGCACGGTGGCTAAGCCGTCGGTAGACTTCCGCTTCGAGCAGTCGATAACCAAGCCCACAAAGTTGCCCGAATTTATAGGCGCAGCCGAGTATATGAGTCTGCTCAACAACCTCTGTTCGGACCCCTCGAAGCGCCTCTTCACCAAGGACCAGATACTGAAGACCTACTATGGCTACGACAAGGACCTCTATCCCGACGTCAACTGGATAGACGCCATAACCAACGACTATGCCTCGTCGCTGCGTGGCAATATGACGGTGTCGGGCGGTTCTAATATATTAAGGTATTCGCTTACGGCTTCGGTATACCACGAGAACGGCATCATGTCTGTGGACGAGTCGCTGCCATACGACACAGGCTCAAAGCTCACACGCTTCAACATGCGTGCCAACGTAGACCTCGACCTTACCAAGACCACCCTCCTGCGCTTCAATGTGGGCGGCTATCTGCAAAACCTGCGCAAGTCAAAAAGCTCTACAGACGACGTCTTCTTCCATGCCTTCGAGACCCCTCCCTTTGTACATCCTGCCATCTACAGCGACGGCACGATACCTATAGCATCTGCCAACCGCTACAACCCGTGGGCAGAGAGCACACAGAACGGCTACTACCGCGGCACACGCAGCAAGCTCGAGTCGCTCTTCCAGCTTGAGCAGAACCTCAAGATGATAACGCCGGGACTTAAGTTCAAGGCAACCTTTGCCTTCGATACCTACAACGAGAACTTCGTGACACGTGGCAAGGCACCTACCTACTACAGCGTGGCAAAGTCGCGCGACGACGAGGGCAACCTTATACACAGCGTTCTGTCGTACGGCAGCGAGTTTCTGGACCACAGCTCCAACGCCAACTACGGCAACAACAGTACCTACCTCGAATTCTCACTTGGCTACAACCGCACCTTCGGCAAGCACGCCATCGACGCTCTTGCCCTATACAACCAGCGCAGCTACGACGATGGAGGCATACAGCCAAAGCGCTCGCAAGGCATAGCCGGACGCCTTAGCTACACCTTCGACCGCAGATATGTGGGCGAGTTCAACTTCGGCTACAACGGTTCGGAAAACTTTGCCAAGGGCCACCGCTTCGGTTTCTTCCCGTCATTGGCATTGGGATGGATAGTGTCGGAGGAGAAGTTTATGAGCCGCTGGTCGTCATGGCTTACGCTGCTCAAGCTCAAAGGCTCTATGGGCCTTGTGGGTAACGACAACATCGGCGGCCGCCGCTTTGCCTACGTCACCACCATCAACACCGGTGCCTCGGGCTACAACTGGGGCTACTCGGGCGACTACTACCGCCAGGGCATATCAGAGGGCGAGGTAGGCGTAAGCAACCTTACATGGGAGAAGTCGCTCAAGAGCAATGTGGGCATAGAGCTTGGTCTGTGGAACGAGCTTAACGTGCAGGTAGACTACTTCTTCGAGCACCGCACCGACATCTTTATGCAGCGCAAGACCATACCTACACAGACAGGATTCTTGAACAATCCGTGGGCCAACTTCGGCATTGTGGACAATCAGGGTATAGACGCCTCGATGACGTGGAACCACCGTTTCTCGTCAAAGCTCAACGTGGCTCTGCGTGCCAACTTTACCTATGCCAAGAACAAAATAAAGGAGTACGACGAACCCGAATCGGTTAAGGGCACCTACCGCTCCATAACCGGACGCTCGGTAGGCACCCTCTGGGGCTACCAGGCAGAACGCCTATACACCGACGACGACTTTGAGGGAGGCAAGCTGAAGGCAGGCATACCTACACCCAACCTCGGAACGACGGTAAGACCGGGCGACATAAAGTACCGCGACATGAACGACGACGGCGTGATAGACGCCTCCGACCAAGGCTACATCGGCGGAACATCAACACCGCGCATTGTCTACGGCTTCGGCGCCAATGTGCAGTACCGCAACTTTGACCTAAGCTTCTTCTTCCAAGGCACGGGCGATGTGTACCGCGTTATAGGCGGAACACAATACTTTATACCGGGCAGCGGACAGGGAGTGTTGGGCAATGTGTATACCAACTACACCGACTGCTGGACCGAGGACAATCAGTCGCAGGATGTGTTTTGGCCCCGATTGTCGGAGAGCACCAATCCCAACAACAACGTGGCATCCACATGGTGGAAGAAGGATATGTCCTTCCTGCGCCTGAAGTCGATAGAGGTAGGCTACTCGCTGCCCAAGAGCGTGTCGCGTGCGATACATGCCAACGACGTGCGCTTCTTTGCAAGCGGCAACAATCTGTTCTACTTCTCCAAGTTTAAGCTTTGGGACCCCGAACTCGACACAGGCGACGGCCTTAAGTATCCGTCGATGCGCTCGGTGATGTTGGGCTTTGAGGTGAAGTTCTAAATATCCCTACGGCATCTTTAAACGAATAGAAAACAAAACCAACAAGACAACAATATGAAAAAGACATTGTATATACTGACAATGATATGCGGGATACTTGCCACCACATCGTGCAGCGACTATCTCGACAAGGAGTCGGACACGGAGCTTGACCTCAACCTCGTATTCGAGGACAAGACGCGCACCGAGGGCTGGCTCGCCAATGTCTACTCGGCAATACCCGATCCCTATATGGGCCATCTGCAGTATGAGGGATGGGAGATACTGGGCGACGACATGACACCATCCGAACGCTACCGACAGTTCGACGGATGGAACGTGATACCATATATCCTTGGCGAGTGGACCACGACAAGCGACTGGGGAGGCAACTTCTGGGCTAACTTTCCGCAGCGTATACGCGAGGCAAATATCTTTATGCAGAATGTGCACACCCTTGCCGACCAAGGCATAACCTCTACCGAGGTGGAATATATGAAGGCAGAGTGCCGCTTTATGAAGGCCTACTACTATGCCTTGCTTGCCAATACATACGGAGGTGTGCCTTTTGCGCCCGACGATGTGACGTCTACCGACTACACCCTTGCCGACCTTATGGTGGGACAGACATCCTACGACAAGGTTATCGACTGGTGCGACAAGGAGCTTATCGCCTGCTCCAAGATTCTGCCTGCCAAGTATACGGAGGCACGCAAGTATGGACGCGCCACGAGCATAATGTGTCTTGCCGTAAGGGCACGTATGCTGCTGTACGCCGCAAGCCCGCTGGTAAACGGCAATCCCGACTATGCCAACTACAAGAACTCGGACGGCGAGAACATCTTTCCTGCTACATACGACCCCGCCAAATGGAAGTATGCAGCCGAGGCATGCCGCGACCTAATAAAGGCAGCCGAGGCAGCAGGCCACAAGTTGTACACAGTAAAGAACCCGAATGGCGACATCGACCCCTTTATGTCGTACCAGGACATGATGTTCAAGCGCTACGACGAGGGCAACACCGAGATACTGTTTGCACGTCCGGGTGGCTGCAACTACTCTTATTACGAGGGCTTGACTACCCCGTTGCGCAGCAGCGGCAATGGCGGATTGGGCGTTACCCAATCGCTTGTGGATGCCTTCTTTACCGAGAACGGACTGCCCATTACCGACCCAAACTCGGGTTATACCGAGGAGGGACTGTCGACCGAGGACGAGCAGCGAGACAACACCACCTGGGCATCCGACTGCAACGGCGGCAGCATAACACGCAGCGGCACATATAATATGTATTGTCACCGCGAACCGCGATTCTATGTGTCTGTAGCTTTCAACAATGGCTACTTCCCACAGGAAGACCGTGCGTACAACATGTTCCTTGGATCGGGCACCGAAACCGACAACAACGGCACACACGACGCGCCGCAGAACGGCTACTTTGCCAAGAAGAAGGTGTACTATAAGGACAATGTAAAGCAGGGCAGCTACCAGTATAGACCCGGTATACTCTACCGTCTGGGCGAGGCTTACCTCAACTATGCCGAGGCTCTTAACGAGTGCGATCCCGGCAATCCGGACATCCTTACCTACCTCAACCGCATACGCGAGCGTGCCGGTGTGCGCCAGTATAAGAACGGAAGCGACGAGGGAGGCAAGTACATCAGCGTGAACCTTGCCAATCAGGACGAGATGCGCAAGCTTATACACGCCGAGCGACGTGTGGAGCTAAACTGCGAGGGTCTGCGCTACGACGACCTGCGACGCTGGAAGGAAGCCGAGACGGTGCTCAACGGCAAGTTCTACGGCATGAATGCCTATGGCAAGACAGCCGACACCTTCTACAAGCGCACAGCCTATCAGACACGTGTGTATAAAAAGGCATTCTATTGGTTCCCCGTTCATCAGAACGAGATAGACAAGAACCCGAAGCTTGTGCAGGCTCCTTACTGGAAATAAGCAATGGCATAACTGTTGACAAAGCATTGGCTAACAATATAAACAGAACCTATTATGAAAAATTTAATATTAAGCATACTGTCTGTTGCTGCCTGCCTCTTGGCGTCGTGCAGCTCGGACGACCTGCGCCCGGCAATACCGAGCGTCGACGACCAGATGTGCATAAAGCCGTCGGCTGCCGACATAACGCTCGACCAGAACCTTGGATCGGAGACTGCCCTGACCTTTGAGTGGGGCAAGGCACACGACCGTGGCGAGGGCACCAAGATAAACTACTACTTCAAGATGGACCTCGAAGGCAGCAAATTTGAGAACTCCATCGACAAGATTAGCATTAAGGAGGGACAGACAAGCGTGGGCTTTACGCACAAGCAGCTTAACTCGTACCTTAAGAAGTGGGGCATAACACCAGGCACGCCGGCTGTGGTAGAGGCAGAGATAATAGCCGAGGTGCAGGGCGGCGACCACTACATGAAGCCCGAGATATCAACCACAACGGTTGTGGTGACGGGTTACGAGATACAGCCACGTCCGCTGTACCTGTACTCTGCGGCTGGCGGAGAGGGCTTGCAGATGGACGAGCTTATATCGGAGACCAAATACCGCTATACTGGAGTGCTTGAGCAAGGCACGTACAACATAGCCAAATCGGCTACAGACACACCGGTTATGACGATAAGCGTAGACCACACCACCTACTACGACCTCAATGTGGATGTACCGACAGTCACCTATACCATCATAGAGCCATCGCCTACAATAACCCAGCTGTATGTAGTGGGCAGCGCCTGCGAGATAGTTTGGGACATAGCAAAGGCTTTGGAGATGAAGCGCGACGCCGTAAACAAGTTCAAGTTTACATACACCGGCAACCTTACGGCAGGCGAAATAAAGTTTCCGCTGTTGCGTGCAACGGGTTGGGATTGCGACTTCGTCATGGCTGCCACTGCCGACCAGTCGATACGCGACTCAAAGGCTGTGCTTCGCAACCAGCCCGACACCAAGTGGCGACTAACCTCGGCAGATGCAGGTAGATACACCATAACTATCGACACCTATCTTATGACAGTGAAGTTTGAAAAGCTACACTAATTAAATGAACCTCTAAAGTATGAAAAAGTTATTTCTTTCTATAGCTACAGCGCTTGTGTCGCTCTTCTCGATGGGATGCAGCGACAATGGTACAGGCTGGACACCCGACATGATTTCAGACGACCCCGTTACGCCGGAGACACCCACAGGCAAGACAAAGAAGGCTCCGCTCTACTGGTCGGTGTACGAGTATGGCAGACGTGCCGAGATTGCTGGAACCAACTGCAACATGCCGCTTGAAACGTGGCAGAAAAATATCGACTGGGTGGCAGACAACCTCTTGCCATACGGTTACGATATGATATGCACCGACGGATTTATGACTATGTCGGGCAGCGACAATGCCGGACATGCCTATATGACCGGTTATGCCAACATACCGCTAACCCAGCTCGTGGAGATGTGCAAGGCAAAGGGCTTGCGTCTGGGCATATACGACAACCCGTTGTGGGTACACGGATCGCTCGACGCGCCGATAGAAGGCACCAAGTACAAGGTGCGCAGCCTTCTGTACGACCCTTCAAAGGACAACGTGAAGAACCCCAACGCCACCGGCGACATCTTTACATGGATTGTGCCGAGCCACAGCGGAGCCAAGGAGTATATCGACGGATTCTTCAAGTATTATAAAGGTTTAGGTGTCGACTTTATACGTATGGACTTTATGTGCCTCTTTGAGGACGGCATACGAGGTGGCGACGGCGGCGGACGTGGTTATGGCTCAGCCGAATACAAGCTCGCCCTGCAGTACATCAAGGAGGCTGCCACAAAGTATGGGGTATTTACATCCATTGTGATGCCTAACATGAAGAACCACGGCGAGAACGAGACGCAGTACTGCGACATGACCCGTATCGTGGACGACACGTGCGAGGGAGGCTGGGACCACTGCTCCAACCGCTGGCGTGGCAATATCACCATCGACCAGTGGCCCGCTGCCAACAACCAGTTTGAGGGCTTTATCTATTGGTCGGACATCACTGGCAGGGGTAAGATTATAGCCGACGGCGACTTTACGCTTATCCACTCGTTCGACACCGACGACGAGTGTCGCACCTCAATATCGCTGCAGTTGGTGGCTGGCGGACCTATAGCCGTAGCCGACCAGTACAACACCGTTGGCGACCGCGTCAAGTTCTATCAGAACGAGGAGATGCTTGCGCTTAATGCCGATGGCTTTGTAGGCAAGCCACTGACAACCGACTATAACAACGAAAACTCGCAGATATGGTGGGGAACGATGTCTAACGGCGATGTTATTGTTGCTCTGTTCAACCGCGAGGACCGCACCATATCACGTGGTGTAGAGCTGTCGCAGCTCGGCATCAGCGGCACAATGAAGTGTCGCGACCTCTGGACACACACCGATGAGGGCGAGGTGTCGAAGGTCAGCGCGTCGCTTCCGGCACACGGATGCAAAGTGGTAAGGCTCAGCAAGCAGTAGAGTGGAGATACACTAAACATAAAATAGAACAAATAAAAAATACACTACAAGGATATGAACCATAACCTTAAAACCTTAGCATTAGGCACCGTGCTCTGCACCACGCTCCTAAGCATGGCATCATGCGGCGAAGAACTGCCCGACCCGATAGTGCTGCCACGCACATTGGTGGACATACACACCGACTGGAGCGGCATAGATGCACAGCAACGGCCACAGCAGTACGTGCTCTCTGTCAACGGCGACAACTACACCGTAGCGTCGGACACATATCAGATGGAGCTTAAGTCGAACCGCGACTATACGTTCTTGGCATACGTTCCGGTGTTGGGGGTTGACGTAAACGACGGCATAGCCACGGTAAAGGCTGCCTCGCACAGCACAGGCAATGCCGAAGCAATAAGCGGAACACCCTCCACCTTCTACTGTGCAGCGCAGACTGTAACATCCCTAACGGGCGACAAGACAAGCCTTACGCTGCCCATGCAGCAGACAACACGACAGCTCAATGTGTCGCTTAAGGCCAAAGTTACGTCTACCGACGGCAGCGCAGTGGTGCAGGGAGGCTACGCCATCCTTTCCAAAGCAATGGCTACATACAATATGTACACATCCATTGCGTCTACGGCGGTTGATGCTGTGTCCGACTTCAGTGTCAATGCCACGACAGGAACAATAACGGCACCCTTCAATGTCTTTGCACTCGACCTCAGCAAGGATGTTACCGTGCAGTTTGTGATGTTCCTATCGGACGGCACACAGCAGCGTCTTGAGACGTCGATAGGCAACTTTGTAGCTAACTTCAACGACGGATCTCACTCTACCATCGACATTGGAGGCAAGGTAAGTGTGGACGGATCGAACGCATCTGTTAACAACTGGACCATTGTGGACATGGGCGTTATAACTCCTAACGCACGCCAATAAGCCACAAAACGCACACCAACAAGTCTCTTATAAAGATACATCAAAACAATAGTAGAATAATAATAACTAAAAATACAGATTATGAACAAGTCATCATTTATGCTTTTTGCAATGGCAGGCGCTATGACCCTTGCCTCTTGCAGTAACGAAGAAGTAAACGGCAACGATACCAAGAACGCCCAGTTGCAGGTTGTTGCCAACATCGCATTGCCGCAGACACGTGCCTTTGACGACCAGTGGAACGCCGGCGACCAAATAGGTATATACACCCTTAAGGCTGGTACAACCGACATTGATGCCGCCGATAACCTTGCCTACCGCAACACCCTGACAGAAGGCAGTGCGGCAAATGCCAACTTTGCACCTGCCGGAAAGGCTGCCAACCTGCCCGACGACGGCAGCAAGGTGGACGTTGTGTCTTACTATCCGTACAGCGCAACAGCTGCAGCTGGCGTGGTGGAGCTTGATGTGCAGAAGCAGGACAACCAGGCTGCCATCGACCTTCTTGGTGCAAAGGCAGAGGGTGTGAGCACTGATGCGCCACAGGCTGTGCTCAACTTCAAGCATAAGCTTACAAAGATATATATGAAAGCCACTGCCGAGGACGGCTCTTCGCTGTCCGACCTCAAGGCTTATATCAAGGGTATGTACACCAAGGTGTCGTACAGCGCCTTTGCCGACGAGCTTAGCATGGTGTCTGGCGACACCAAGAAAGATGTGGAAATGCGCTCGGCAGACGGTTCGGGCTTCCGCTATGTTGAGGCTATCGTGCTGCCTAACATCGATGGCAACGATGCCACAATACGCAACATCGAGTTCGAGCACAACGGTATGGTGTACAAGGCAGCCATCTCTGCCGACGTTAAGTTTGAGTCGGGCAAGAAGTATGTATACAACGTTACGTTCACAGCTACCGGCGTTAAGATAGAGGGAGCTGGCATAACCAACTGGGAAGAGGTGACAGGCGACGACGTTGTGGTTGTGCCTGGAGGCGAGGCTCAGTATCATTACAACAACATCTACGCCTTTGGCGATGCCACACCTAACGGTTGGAACATCGGCGAGGCGGTTAAGTTTGACAAGGTGGACGACAACACCTACACCGCAACATTCGCCATTAATGCTGGCGAGATGAAGTTCCCACTCAACAACGACTGGGGCTGTGACTGGATTATGCCTACCGAGAACGGTGTAGGTCTGTCTCACTCGGCATGCATGCTCGTTAAGGACGGCGACTCTCGCGACTACAAGTGGAAGGTTTCGGCAGACGAGGCAGGCACTTACACCATTGTGCTTGACGTCAAGAACATGACAATGACTGCCACAAAATCAGAGTAAATAAAAAAAACAGACATAATGAGAAGGTTTCTTTTGTTGATAGTTTTGTTGCTGGCTGTAGCCACCGGCTTTGCTTTCGACTGCCAATCACCTGGCGGCAAGGTAAAGCTGCATGTGGAATTAACGTCTTCGGGGCAGCCGCAATACAGCTTGACGTACAAGGGTAAGACGGTTATAAAGCCGTCTACCCTTGGCTACGAACTTATTGCTGCCGACAACCTGATGGACGGATTCAGTGTACAGACAACACAAACGAGCACGTTTGACGAGACATGGCAGCCCGTGTGGGGCGAGACCAAGGACATACGCAACAACTATAACGAGCTGTTTGTTGCCCTTAAGCAAGACCGCACAGGCCGCTTGATGAACCTGCGCTTCCGTGTCTACGATTATGGTATGGGTCTGCGCTACGAGTTTCCGCAGCAAACCAATGCCTACTTCCTTGTTAAGGAAGAACATACACAGTTTGCGCTGACCGGCGACCACAAGGCTTGGTGGTTGCCCGGCGACTATGACACGCAGGAGTACAGCACCGTGACATCGCGTCTCTCGGAGATACGCAAGCTCTTCCGATCGTCTATCTCGGGCAATGCGTCGCAGACACAGTTCTCCGAAACTGGTGTGCAGACATCGCTGCAGATGAAGACCGACGACGATCTTTACATCAACCTGCATGAGGCAGCGTGTGTAGACTATCCCACAATGCACCTCAATCTGGACGATAAGAATATGGTGTTCGAGTCGTGGCTCACCCCCGACAGCCAGGGTTTCAAGGGATATATGCAGACACCGCGCACCTCGCCGTGGCGCACGGTGCTTGTAAGCGACGATGCCCGAGACATGCTCTCGTGCAAGCTTACGCTCAACCTCAACGAGCCTTGCAAGATAGAAGACACTTCGTGGATACACCCCGTGAAGTATTGCGGTGTGTGGTGGGAGATGATTTGCGACAAGAAGTCGTGGTCGTACACCGACGAGCTGCCCTCTGTGGTGCTCGGCGAGACCGACTATACCAAGGTTAAGCCTAACGGCAGACATGGTGCCACCAACGAGCGTGTGCGCCAGTACATCGACTTTGCCGCCAAGAACGGACTCGACGAGGTGCTGGTTGAGGGTTGGAACGAAGGTTGGGAAGACTGGTTCGGACACTCAAAGTTTCATGTGTTCGACTTCCAGACACCTTATCCCGACTTCGACATCAAGGTTCTCAATGACTATGCCCACTCTAAGGGTGTGAAGCTGATGATGCACCACGAGACGTCGGGTTCGGTTATGAACTACGAGCGCTACCTCGAGCCAGCCTATAAGCTTATGAACCGCTATGGCTACGACGCCGTAAAGAGCGGCTATGTGGGCAACATCATTCCGCGTGGCGAGCACCACTACTCGCAGATAATGAACAACCACTACCTCTACTGCGTAACCGAGGCTGCCAAACATCATATTATGGTGAACGCGCATGAGGCTACACGTCCCACCGGTTTGTGCCGCACATGGCCCAACTTGGTAGGCAACGAGTCGGCAAGAGGTACCGAGTACGAGAACTTCGCAGGTAATAATCCCGACCATACGGTTATCCTGCCGTTCACACGTTTGCAGGGCGGACCAATGGATTACACCCCGGGCATACTTGAGACGCAGATCGGAACATGGAAGGAAGGGTCCAAATCGTATGTGCACACAACGCTTTGCGGACAGCTTGCGCTGTATCTTGTGATGTACTCGCCACTGCAAATGGCTGCCGATTTGCCCGAGAACTATGCCAAGTACGATGATGCCTTCCAGTTTATACGCGACGTGGCGGTAGATTGGGACGACTCACGATACATCGAGGCAGAGCCTGGCGACTACATCACAGTGGCTCGACGTGCCAAGGGAACCGACAACTGGTTTGTTGGAGGAAAGTGTGATGAGAACGGACACCGTGCCGTTGTAAAGCTCGACTTCCTCGACCCGGGTCGCCGTTACGAGTGCACTATATACAAGGATGCGCCCGATGCCGACTACGAGAAGAACCCCAAGGCATACGTCATAACCCGTAAGACCGTTAAGCGTGGACAGACCATAAAGGTGGATGAGGCACGTGGCGGCGGCTTTGCCGTTTCACTTAAGGCTCTATAATGATTTTCACTGCAAGCGTTTAGTGTAAACGCTTGCAGTGAAAAACATGTTATTGGTATTACTAAATAGACCCAAATAATAAATTGTAGATAACTAAAAAATAAATCTTTAAAAGCATCTTATTATGAAGAGAGTTTACTTTACTTTGGCATTGATGTCCCTGTTTGGTGGACTTAATGCCTTTGCACAGACCTACACAACCAAAAATGGTGTAAAATATGGCTTGATGTCGGATAATAAATGTATCGTTATCGGTGATGACGGTGCAAAGGGCGATATTACATTCGAGAACGAAGTAACGATTAATGACCACACATACCCCGTAACCGGTGTATGTGGATCCGGGGATTATTCTGATGAGGCAAAAGATCAGAAGAAAGGTTTCAGTGGAAATGACAAGATAACAAGCATCACTTTTGAGGAAGGCTCGCAAATAACATGGATAGGTGACCATGCCTTTAAATCTTGCAAAAATCTAAATACTATAAAGAATATACCATCCGAATTGAACGATATAAAGAGCTGGTGTTTTGAGGAAACTGGCTTAGAGAGTGTTGATTTGTCGAATACAAAAGTAACCATTATGCAGGATGGCGTGTTCTATAACAATACTTCTCTGACTTCTATAAAGCTGCCTAATAAACTTGAGAATTTTTGGGATAATGCCTTTTATGGTTGCACATCTCTTAATAATATAGAAATGCCTTCAACTGTTGTGGGGATATACAACAATGTGTTCGAAGGTTGTACCTCTCTATCTAACGTTAAATTGAATGAGGGTTGCACAACATTGGGACATCATGTGTTTAAGAACTGTCCTTTAGCTGCAGTTACATTCCCTAATTCATTGAACAGTATTGGTGAGTATGCGTTTGAGAATACCAAATTAAATACGGTTGACTTGTCGAATACACAGATAACAAGTCTCCCTAATGGCAGTTTCTATGATTGTGGACAGCTTAGTGATGTCAAGTTGCCAAAAGCATTGACTAATATAGGCGACCGTGCTTTTTACAAATCAACCATTGCTTCTATAACGTTTCCGCCTTCTTTGGAGAAGATTGGCGCTTGGGCATTCCAGAATGCACACTTCAAAAATGTTGTAATACCAACAAATTGTCGTACTATTGAGCAAGGAGCGTTTAGTGATAATGCCAACTTGACAACTGTTGTTATAAATGGACTTGAGTGCTATTTGGCATATCAAGCATTTTGCAACTGTTCTAAGTTGACAGATGTTTATATCACTTCTAAGGAAGCACCTGTGGTAGAACGTTATGGTTTCCCATTCGATAATGATCCAAAAGTGCATGTAATGAAGGATTATGTAGGTACCTTCTCTGGACTAAAGACATCAGAAAATTATAACCCTTGTAACACCACGAAATTTGACTCCAACTTCTCCCTTACTCTCGGCAAGGAGTGGACAACATTCACCAGTGCATACAATCTCGACTTCTCAGGCTATGAGGACTTGACAGCTTATACCGCTACATACAATGAAAAAAAGATGCGGTTGCTCTTACACCGGTTAAGAAAGTGAAGGCACATACGGGGCTTATACTTAAGGGCGAATCAGGCAAAACCTACACATTGCCTATCCTTGCTTCGGATGAAGCCGGACTTGAGGCAGTAACAGACAACCAGCTTGTTGATTGTGTTGATGCTGTTTGGTCTTCAAGCCACGATAAGGACTACTTCTTGTCTAATGGTAAATTCGTGAATTCGGAAAACGCTGGTTGGGCACTTCCAGGCAAGAGCTTCTTGTATATTAGTAGTGGACGTGTCAATAAAAGTGAGAGTCCATTGCGCGTCTACGTCGACAACACCGCTACCGCAATCAACGGCATCACCAACAACCCAGTTGTAAAGGATGAGGCTTACTACAACCTCCAGGGTGTTAAGGTGCAGTGTCCACAGCACGGCGTGTTCATCCACAACGGCAAGAAGGTTGTGCTTAAGTAATGCGGGCCGATAAGGTCCTTAGTGAAAGGTATACATGTATACGATATATAACTTAAAATAAAAGAAAATATGAAGAAGACATATCAAACACCGGTTGCCACTGTTGTCGACATTGCTGTTGAGAGCCAGATACTCGCTGAAAGCTCCCTTGGCTTCGGCGATGACTCGATAGGTGATCCGAGTCGGGCAGATGCTCCAGGAATGAGATACATCATGGACGAGGAGGAGGAAGAAGACGAAGACGACGGTTCGTACTGGAAGTAACGTTCGTTAATCTTTAGTTCCCACGGAACTCAGATAACGAGGATGTGCATCCTCTGGTTGCAGTCCTTAAAACAGTCTCTCGCGCGTATAATAATATAATGTGTGCGTCCACAATGTGGTGTTTTAATTGTGAACGACTGTTAAAACGAGCGTAAAATTCCAACTTTTCTCTTCAAAAGTTTTGGCGGTTTACAAAAAAGTTATACCTTTGCATCCGCTTTCGAACAGCAACGGTGTTTCAAGCAAACGTGAGAGA
>ERZ791760.26-NODE-26-length-90682-cov-8.035486_pt1 | contig 90682 bp, 78 predicted proteins | sample MGYA00509950_ERZ791760 | MGnify/ENA primary metagenome ERZ791760 (study PRJEB30046, sample SAMN00792002) | human gut metagenome | study: EMG produced TPA metagenomics assembly of the A metagenome-wide association study of gut microbiota in type 2... | reverse complement strand
CGGAACTTCTGCTTCTGAATCCGCTGGCTCTCCAGATTTCATCTATCGGATGTCCTGCAACATAGAGGTTCACTACAGTCTTCTCTCTGTCGAGCTTCTGCATCTTGCTGGCAGAAACAGGAGGGAGGGACACGATCATCTTCTCCTGCAGCTTGATTACATGCTCTGCTGATTTCCTGAGAGCAAGGACTTCGTCGGGCAGGGAACCCATCATTACCAATACGTCAGATGGCTTGGTTTCCGGAAACAGGATGTTGCTGGAGTCAATCCGGTCGTGGATGCTGATGATGCGAATGACCTTGACCCGGCAGAATTCCAGGAATATTGCCAGTTCACGACTGCCACGCAAGGCGTTGGAAAATTTCGGAATCACCAGTTCATCGCCTCTTTGCAATGCTGCCATCAGTTGTTTCCACAGCGGTCTGTGGCGTTCGTTATCATCACTTTCCTCGATGATTCTTACACAACCGAACTCGTTCATCCATTTGCGGTCTTCTTCCAGTTTGTCATACTGGGATGTAGCCATGATGTAGCCTACTTTTGCCATATCAAAATGTTTTATTGACTGATAACTTGATAGTTATGCGCCTTTTTACGGCAGGATAACACCTGCTCAGGCACGATTCTTCTGCAAAGATACAAATTATATTCAGAAATGGATTCATACTATTTGGTTTTGTTGGGTCAGCAGACTTGATTTAACCTAATTTATAAAATTAGGAGCACTCCTAAAAGAATCATACTGCAAAGAGTATGAAACATAAAATAACATAAAGTCTGATTGTAGTGTCGTTAATGTGGAATTTTATCTGTATCTTTGCACGCAAAAATTTTCAATTACATGCCAATGGATAATAGGAATACAGTACAGTTGAACAGTTTTGTCGGTTGCCTCGGTAACTCCTCAGCAACAGGTCTCAAAAACCAAATGAAAGAAAGTAAAGCAAGTGAAAGAAAAACAACTCAGCAGAGTTTATTCTTTCACTTGCTTTTTTTATGTGCCTTACTCATGATCACCTCATGCAGTGGAAGTCGTCAATATGATTTCAAGTCTTCTGAAGATGCTTTGAAACAGTACCAGGCTTTCTTTCAGACGATAAAAGGCCATTCTGACTCTGATGCAGAGCACCTTGCAGGCTTCATCAACCAGTGGCACGAGTATGGAGACACTGTCTTGAACTACATCAGGAAGGATCCTTCGTTTAATGCGCACAGTGGGCTTTCCATGAAGTATGATCTGATTTCAGATTCCATCCGCACAAAACTTCTGGGGATGACTGGCAACTGCACTTTGAGCGATGTGGCTTATGTGAAGCTCCACACCTCTTTATATAAGGACAACAAGGAACTCGGCTCTCTGAAGGAAAATGCCTCCAAGTTCTTTGCTACATTGGACAAATCGCCTGCCTATGACCTGGAAGTTCATAGAGCCTTGGCCAACTACTCCAGGTTTTTGCTGACTACAAAATCGCAAGGAATCAAATCCAGGAAAGAACTCGTGGCGTTCCTGCATGAGGAAGACCGCCATTTCCGCACGTTCCTCGCCCATATCGACGAATGCTCATCCATCGGAATGACGGAAATCACCAACCATACGGCAGACATCTGTTCTGCCATCTATAAGTCCGCTTCCAGAAATAAGCTCCCTGCATCTGAAACTCTCGTCCTTATGTCGATGCGAACAGACCGCCGCCTGATTCTCAACGCCCAGGTTTGCCGTGACGCTTTGAAGCGAGGAAAAATCAAAGATGCCATCCAAGCCAACGCCTATCTCTGGATGATATTGCAGCCTTATCTCTCGATGGATGCGCTTGCCATTGCTATGCTCACCCCGGAGCAGACTCAGCTGATGACGGACATCGCCAAGGATTATCCTGCCATCATCACAAGACTTGAAGGCAAGCACCTAGTCAACAAGGAAGTGTCCAACAAGATTCCAGCCCAGCTGATGCGTCTTTACATATCAACCCTCTAATCTTTCATTATCATGTTACAGGAAGCTATCTATAAATTCAAGGCATCCGGCCCCATGCTGTTGCCAGAGCTGATTGACAATTATTGGATTGGCGAGATAAAGGCATACGAAGATTATGCCATTCTTCCCTACGAAGTGCATATCCCACAGCCAATAGATAAGGTGATTGATATGTTCGAAATGAATGCCGACCTTGCCATTCTCTACCATCTGGAGCCATCAGTCCATACGGTGTTCGGACATGAATGTTGCGCCTATTGCTATCCGGTCACCGAAAGGATGTTCAAGATCAACTGCAAGACTTCCGCCGATGGACTCATCCACGAGTTGAATGTGACGATTTACAACTCCATCGAACTCATGTCGGCAGATCTTTTCGAAGACCTCCGGCTGCACGAGCGTCGTGGCACGTTCAAGGCAAAGCGAGAACACGTACAGATCATGAATGATTTCAACTGCGGTCTCTAGATGAACAAGAAGACGTATTACCTGATTGCAGACATCATACAAAGATACAGAACATGGATAATAGTTAAAGATACGGAACAGCTGGTAGAGATGAGAATCCTGCACGATGGGGTATTGAAGCCCCTGTTTTACAAGGGACTCTCGCTCCAGAGTTACAGGGATCATTACTCTTTCAAAAAGAAGCGAACCTGGAAAATCAATGAATACGACTTGAACCAGGGTCTGGCAGCTCTTTGTAAAAAAGATCCAAGCGCCAAGGGTAGAGTAGAGAAGGGCACTCTCACCCGGCGTGATGTCGAATACATTATAGAGAAAGCATCCTTCGGAATCATCAAACTTGAATTAAGCGATTATGAGTACTAAACGAAAAGTATATACCTTCTATATAATAGCCATCCTGGTGATGGTTCTGGTTCTGATGCTGTGCAATCTGAACATCATGGCCAAGGCGATTGTTGGACTGATGATAGTCTTCTGCATCTTCGTGATGCGAAGCATTCAGACGGCTTACCAGCTTCCAGATGACATCGACCCTGATACGATGCTCCCGATAGAGACTCATGGCAAATCGACTGTAGCCATGCCTACAGAGAAGTTAGACCATAATTCAAATGTGGATCTCTATCTCCGTCTTCTCATCGAAGCTGATGAAGAACTGGCAAAAGACTCTAACGTTGACCAGATGTCGCCCAGTTACAACATCCAGTTAAACAACAGAATTGCCGAGCGACTTGAATCACTCGACAAAGGTATAAACAAGTAAAATAAAGGAATAAATGATACAGATATTAACCCTCATTCGGTTCGCTTTTCCGTTCCTCGTGCTGACAGCGTTCTTCTGTCTTTACAGGAAGGAATATGGATTCATGAAGCGGTTTATGTGGAAGATGGCCATGTTTCAGAGCGCAAGAAATCTCTATGCCTACCTGGTCGTGCTGATGCTTATCTTCATCAACTGGTGTTGCCATGTCACGGCTCCCAATCTCTCAGTCGTAGTGTCAACACTCCTGACCCTGGTGCTTCTGAACAGAAAAATCGCTGAAAGCACTTTCCATCTTTTGCATGAGAGAAAAAGGCTGTGGTTCGCCACATTGCTGCTCTCGATGGTTTGCTACGCCTTACCTTATATGAACAGCATGTCCCTGTTCCTCTTTACCGTCAGCGTGGCAGCAGTCTTCTATCCATCTGGAAAAGTGCTCAGCATGAAGAGCCATCCTGAGGCCATCAACAACCCGAAGGATCTGCTTGCGCTGATTATCAAAAATTACTATTAGATGCCACTTACAACTGGCACAATACAATATCCACTTGCTCTACATTCCACATTCAAAAATGACTCAAATGACTCATCATCACAATCAACAGACACCAGAAGCAGACAGATGCAGAGGTGTTGACCGTTCGTTGCTGGAGTTTCTGAAGCCGAAAGCAGAGGAACGTTACAGCAAGCTGGAAGCCTACTGCGACCTGCTTTCGAAAGCATCCTCAGGAGCCTATCAGTCTCCTGGAACCGATGGAGCCCTCCAGCTGTTGCCCGGTCAGTTTGTTGCCACTATTTCCGAACTTGCCCGTCAGTGGCAATGGCAGCGTGCCACGGTTCGCCAGTTTATCTCCGGACTCACCAAACTTGGTCAGCTTTCCGTAGAGCCATACTCCAAGAGCTTCATCTTCTCTGTCAATCTGGAGCAACGTCTGTCTCTTCTTATCGAGAGTCCGGACGACATCCTCGACTTCTGCGCCATGCAGTTCATCCGCTTCATCAAAGGCAGATCCACCGCCAAGGATGTAGCCGATTCCTACAGCCGTTATTACGACTTGAAGATGAACATGGCCAAGCAGGAAGGATATGGCGGCATTCCTGAAAGGCGTGTAGTCAATCAGCAAGCCCAGGTGTTCGATTCACTGGCAGTTTCCATCCTCCGTTATCTCAATCAGGAGAAAGAACTGCCCGAGGAACTTTCCGATTCCGTGAGCCTGCTCTTCGGAAAAGACCATGTCTGGGACTGGCACAAAGTGATAGATTCTCTTGACATTCTGGCTAAAGCCATCAGTGGCAACACCAAGCCGAGTTATATGGACGAAGTGGCATCCCGATATTCGAAAGCGGAGATAGTACTCCTGGATTGCATCTTCGAGCACTACATCTCCGGCTCCGCTTCCAACTACTATGTGAATCCCCCTCGTCCTCTTACTGAGACCAGGGAGCCATCCGAAGAGGTAGCACCTGCGGAATCTTCCGTCGATTAAAAACAATAGTCATATTCCCCTTATTCCATGCAAGGCACGCTGATGGCGATCTGGACGCCCGTTAGCACATCGCTGAATGATTTCAAGCAACGTGAGGCAGCGTGCTTGCACGTGCCACTTTTTTACAGTCTTGGGAAGCCTAATACCCCGACCTACAAAAGTAGTCGGGAGGGCTGACCAGATAAACAGCAAGCTGGGTCAGATTTCCTGGTGTTGCCAAGACTGAAAAAGGCTCCTGGAGTAAGGGCATTAGCAAAGAAATACGATATGGGAACATCATCAAAACAGGTCATGGACATCAAGGTTACCAAAGGTCTTGCTTCGGTAGGCAACGAAGAGTTGAGAGACTGGACGGAGAAGGGATGGAACCAGGCCATGCGTGAAGGCAACTACGACCGTAGCCGTGAGCATCTCAACTTCGAGATCCGTCCAGGTGGCATTGTCGCCCCGATAGACAAGAGCCGTCCGCTTACCAGGCGCATGGCAGAAAATCTCGCCTCACGTGGCATCAAAGATCCCAACGAAGGACTGGTAGAGCCTCGTTTCCGAACCGTAGTGAATTTCATCTTCGGCGGTTCAACGGAACGCATGCGAGAGCTTGCCTTTGGTAATCAAGAGGTAGATTTTGAAAGCAAGGATGGCAATGAACACATCCGGCGAATGCCCGAAATAGAAAAGTGGGCACAGGACATCTACCGCTTTGTAGCAGATAAATATGGAGAGGAAAACATCGTCTCCTTCATCGTCCACTGCGATGAGAAGAATCCGCACGTCCACTGTGCGCTTCTGCCGATAGATAAAGATAAGAAGTTCGCCTTCAAGAAAATCTTCCATGGTCAGAACCGCATAGATTACAAGAACTATCTTCTTGCCCTGCACGATGAACTTGCCAAGGTCAATGAGAAATGGGGACTCACGAGAGGGGTGTCAATAGCAGAGACGGGAGCACGTCACCGTTCTACTGAAGAGTATCGACGATGGCTCGCCAACGAGTGCGTGACACTCGAAGCCCAGATGCTGAACACCAGGAAAGCCCTCGAAAATCTGAACGTGGAACTCTCCATCGCCCAGAAGAAGCAGAAATCCTTCACCTCCATGATCGAGAATCTGAAGGCAGAAATCAACCGCCTTGAAGCAGAACTCAAACCGCTGAGAGCCTTGCAAGCCAACAGCGACAACATCAGTGCCGACATCGCCCGTAAGATTCAGAGCCTTGAACAGCAGAAGGCTTTGGTGGAAGATAAACTGGCAGACAAGGAGAAGAAACTTACAGAGACCAACCAGTTGCTTGACACCCTCCGCAAGGACAAGGAAGAGATTGAGAAGCAGGCCAGTGAACTGGAAGACAAAGCCAACCAGTCTGAACTTTCCTGGGCGCACAACATGAGCTACCATCTCAACGGAGTGATGCTCGACACCATGGCACATGAGTTTGCCATTCGCTTCCCGAATCTTCCCGACAGCGTGAAACTCGACTTCGACGGCACGCTTCTCTGTCAGTTGGCAGAAGACGGAAACCATGTTGTCAAGGTAGCCTTGAACCTCGTGTGCGGTTTCGTGGATGATGCAACGACCATCGCACAGACGCATGGAGGTGGAGGCGGCAGCCCTGGCTCAGGATGGGGTAAGCGACCGGATGAAGACGATAGGGAGTGGGCAAGAAGATGCCTGGCAATGGCACGCAAGATGTGCGCTCCGTCCGTCGGAAGAAGAAAGAAGATGTAACACCATGCTCATTTGTTTACGCAAGTAATCAATCATCAAAGACAACAACATGAGAAAGAAAATATTATCAATAGCAATGATGTGCCTGGCTGCAATGACAGCTTCGGCACAAACTGCCGGACAGAGTTCTGACAGTCTTTATATCCAGAAATCATACAGTCAGGAGCAGATGCTCATGCCTGTTAATCCTACTTATCTCAAGCATGTAAGCGAAGCAGCCAACTGGGGTAGAAATTGGTTTATAGAAGCAAAGGGCGGGGCTTCAGCTTTTCTTGGGACGCCCATTGGTTGCGGTGACGTGTTCGACCGTGTCACTCCTCTCTTGCAGATAGGAGTCGGCAAATGGTTCACGCCCGCAATCGGTGGACGAATAGGATTTCAGGGACTCAGCTTCAAGAATGCAGAGTTCCATACGATGAAGTATCAGTTTGTCCATGCAGACTTTCTGTACAACATCACCTCTGGAATCCGTCAGAACGAAAGCGGAATCCCTCTTTGGGATGTGATTCCCTTCGTAGGTGTCGGCATGATCCATAATTCCGACTGGATCAACAACTGTACCTGCCAGGGCGGTTCAAGTGGCAGCCATCCGTTTGCCTTCACCTATGGCGTGGAAGCCCGTTACCGCATCAGCGACCGGGTTCATCTCGTAGGAGAGGTGAGTGGAATGCTGACCGCCAGGAACTTTGACGGCATCGGAACTTCTACCAAGTTCGGCGATAATATGATTTCCGTATCAGCCGGTCTGTCCTTCACGATAGGCAAGACGGGGTGGAAGCGAGTAGTGGATGCTACTCCTTACATCGAGCAGAATCTCGCCCTTCAGGACTACATAGCCAACATGAGGGATAGGAATGCTCATCTGGAAAAGCGACTTGCAGGAAATGATGATGGCAAGTCCGTCTATCCGAAAAACAGCTACAGCGGTCTCAACTCCCTCCGTGCCCGACTCTCGATGAATGGCAAAAGTAATCAGGGTGCAATGGGCAGCGGTGATGGCAACATGGCAGGTAATGCTGATGGTTATCGCTCAGATTCCCTTTCATCTTCTGACCACTTGAAAGTAAGCATTGGTGTTCCGGTGTATTTCTTCTTCAAGCTCAACTCCGACAAACTGGTTGACAAGTCACAGCTCGTGAACCTCGACGACATTGCGAAGATGGCCAAGCAGGAAAATCTGAAGATTAAAATATCCGGTGCAGCCGATAGTGCTACTGGCACTCACTCCGGCAACCAGGATTTGGGTAAGCGCCGTGCCAAGTTTATAGCCAAGGCTCTCATCAAGCGAGGTGTAGATAAGAGCCAGATCAAAGCCTACAACTTAGGCGGTATAGACAAATATGCGGCGAATGAGGCAAACCGCTTCACAACCGTTGTGTTGCTGAAATAGGCTAAAGCGTGTATTCATGAATACGTGAATACATGTACACATATATACATAATATATACTGAACGTAGCTTTTGAGAAAAGCACTAAAATTCTTCTCTCATACAACAAGGGGAGTTTGCTCGAGATGAGTAAACTCCCCTAATTTCGCTTTTTAGAAAAATACAGAATTGTATTGGAATATTAGGTGGAGAGTGTTCTCCACCTTTTATTCCTTGTTGAAACTAATGTAATCCACTTAAAGCATTATAAGTATCACCAAGATATTGACACATCTTTTGTGGATTAGTTTTTAAAAACGAAAACCTTCGAGGATGACTAGTCCAAATCACTTTCGTTTTGTGCGTCTTACTCAAATAAACCGCACGTAAGCCATCCTCGTACCATTCATCTTTACTTTCGTAATCCAATCCTTCAAAAAATATTTTCTCAGAGCCACTCCAGGATAAAATGAACACGACATCTGGTTCACCATACGCTTCAAAAATTGCCTTTAAATTACAGAATGACTTAACTTTTTTTTGAAGGGCTCGATAGCTAACTCTATCTACAATATCCTCATATTCATTACGCTCTATACCCGTATGCTCATCAACATATTTTTTCATTTTCAATGTACTAGGTAACTCTAAAGGAAAGAGATTTCCATACCCGACACTATCAAGAATCTTCCATTTTTCCTCTGTCAACTCTTCAATAGTGTTATAGTATTTTCCAGTGTACAACTGTAACTGCAATTTTCCAACCATACTCCAAAAACCACCCGATATAGACCAATCTTTTTTGAACCGGTTTACAGTAACATACTCTGAATTTTCCTTCATATAAGCTCTTGGGTTATTAGCATACGACTCGTCATATTCACACCAATAATAGGTATCTCGACCTATAAAGAAAGCTTTAATCGGTGCTGATTGGTATAACGAAAAAGTATATGGGATAAAAGGCATTTGCCAATATCCACATTTTCTAATGTCCGTGATATCATTAATATTCTGCTCAAAACGTCGAGCAAAATATGTATCATTTATGTTATTCATACTTTATATTTTTTTATTTGTTAATATTCCGAATTGCATTTTTGTCTGATTGTATATGTCCTCTATAACAGCCCAGGAGCATTTGTCTGAACCAAATATCCCCTGGGCTTGAATCAGTTTATGTAGTTCTTTTTGTATGTCTCGCTTACCGTAAGGTACACGAAGTACTATGTTGATGGTGTTGGCCAGTCTAATTGAAGGTTTTAGTAATACATGCATAAAGAACACATTCAGATCTCCATCACAATCATTTATAGCGAACATATAGCTTCCTGTTTCCAGAATTTTGCAGATGTTCGTATATCCTTGTGCCCCAGCTATGATTATATCACCATCAAAGAAGAAATCCAATATATCTTTTTTCTCTTCATCCATATAGTAATATTTAAAATCATCATGCTTAAAAAGGAATCACTATGCCTGGATTGTGCGATAACAATGTTTTCTCCTGAAAGTACGAAGGATTGTATGAAATGATTCTTTTTCCTCCAGAATGCGTAGAGGAGAACATCGACTTGTATCTATCTTCCCAGTTTTTGAAAGCCTCTTCCGAATATACCTTTGGTGGGTACAGTTCGTTGAGTTCCTTTTCCCGGCCTACTTTTTCATTGAGGAATGATGGTCGTGATTTTCCTTGCTCGTCATATTTGCTCTTGGAGCACAATACGTATGAAGAGAATGGCATTTCCCTGGATCTTTTCTCCATCCAATCAACACCATTAATCAGGCTTTCCATGTGAGCTTCCCTTATTCTAACCCATGCACGCCTTGTTGGTTTGGCAGTTTCTTGCATGAAGTCAGAATATGCTCCTATAGGTATACGGCTTATCTTGCATACCAACACCGAGTCTCCTTTTGCGACAGTAGTCATTCGGGAGAGCATCTCTTTAGCTGTCATGTTCTTCGACAGGTTCCATAATGCTGTACGCTCGGTAAACTCTTTTTCATGTGCCTGTCTGACCTGGAACAGATATTCATTGATTGTACTACAGGCAATGATTCCGGCTAGACCTATTAATAGGACACCGACTGCCATAAAGACTTTTTTCTTGTCAATCATCATTTTTCTTTTCATCTTCTTTCTTTATTATTTTGTTTTACAAATGTTAGGAGTATTGCATATAGTAAAGCGGCTCCACCAATTGCCCAAAGCAGCATTGAATAAATCTCGTAGCGATTACAGGATTGATGCAGCATATACCTGATATAGTCAACGAAGCCCATATCTGATGGTGATGGATGGCTTACCATGCCAAGTTTCATGTAGTGTATGGACAAGGCGATAGAAATCACCCCGACAATAGTTGCTACAGTTGCTACACCTATTCTAAGCATCATTCTTCTTGGTGATGCTTCTTTCTTTTTAAATTGTCTCATGTTCTTATTTATATTTATTTTCTATATAACTTTTCGAAACGACCATGATAATCACAAACCTGTTCAATAGTGATTGTAGAGGTTGTTGTATCCAGTCGCATGATGCACCTGAAAGGATGCTTCAGCGTCACCGCATAGATATTGTCTATTGGAAGATGCCGTAACCTATGAAAGTTTCCTGGCAGTTCAAACAGCTGTCTGACATCTACTATTTTCCTTAGTCGATTCATTAGCTTGAAAAGCGAATCAGCTATTTCTTTACCAGCTTCTTTCTGCAGGTTGCCTCGTTTACTAGACAACCTGCTAGCTTCTTACTATTTACAATATTCATCGTATTCGATAATTTCAGGATTTCTTACGACATATTTATATAGTGATTTTACAATATCATCGTATTGCTTCTTTTCTGAATATCCATAGTTTACATATGACAAGTGATAGGAATCTATAGCAATGATGCCATACTCTTTGTCTATCCATACTCCTGGTATGTCAGTCCATTCGAAATGGAAACCGAATTTGTTTAAGAAATCTTCCAGAATAAAGTTATGGTTATTTTGATTGCCACAACAGACAATAACTTTAGGGTCGAGATTCCTTATTCGCTTAATTGTATATGAAGAACACTTTTTTGCTTCACGCAAAACTTCCTTGTCATTACTCTGGCTTGAGCCTCCTGTAGACTTAACATTAATGCGTGCATAAGTATATTTCATTATAGTTTTCAGAACATCATCAGAGCCAATTTTCTCAAATTCTAAGAAAGGCTTATCATGATGGGCTAATGTTTGAATGATGCCATGAAATGTGTAAGCAATCATTTTGTTCAAGCCTTTTACATCTTCCAACTTAACTGAAAAATTATGTTCATCTATGTAATTGACTGGTTCACAGAAAGAGTCCTGTCTTATATCATATGTGTCGTTTTTGTCTTTTCCAGCATTGAGTTCCTTGGTAATATATACTATACGCATATGCTTTAGTGAATCCAACACGACGTTTTCATGACCAGAAGGTGCTCTTCTGACATGCCCTACTTCATCAATATAATATTCACCATTATTCATTATTCCATCAGGGACATAGGTGTTACATATTTTTTCCTCAGCTTCTTCTTTGGAAATCTGCTTGTTTGTTTTAAGAAGATTTTCCTTCAATTGTTGTTTAATCTCTTCTTGGATATCATTGTCAATTTTTACATAATCTTTTATTATTAAGCTATTAACAAGATCTTCCACTTCATCACTAGCTTCCGTATCGGCAGCCTTGTTGGTAATTATGAGTATTTCCGGAGAATGAAGAGAGGTATCTTCGTATACTCCCCATGATACCCGTTTCTCAGAGTCCACGCACCACCTATCTATATAGGTTTCTAATTCATTGATTGCCTCCTCTGATAGCTTCTGCCATTTTGGACTAATGTAGATTATACATTGCCATGTGGACCGAGCGACATGATCTATACTTAGAGCATCGTTGAATGCTCTTCCCATAAACTCTTCTACAGCTTCGTCTGGTTTTGCTGCCAAACGCAACACTGAATGAGTTCCGCTAAGGAGAACCCGAAGGTCATCCGATGATACAGGATAGATTGCCCTTCCTGTGATCAATTCATTTGTTCTTTTCTTCATGTTGTTTTTGTTTTAAATTTATGTTCGACAATAGCTTTACTATCGTCAGATATCGGGTGCAAAGATATGGAAAGATATAGGAATAAACAAACTTTTTTTCTGTAAAATTGAGGGTGGGGGAAGCTATAAAATAAATAAAATTTACGAGAACACAAATATAAAAATATACAGATATTAACAATATCTATATAGGTATAAATCTGGAGTTCTTTAGGTATAGAATACATAACAAATTGTATATTAGACTATTAGTATCTTTTTTTTATGTTCTACAGTATTGCAATCCGCTTTATTGATAAAGTTTAATTTGTTTATTTTGTATGATATTAACAGTTGAAGCTAATAAGGGAATCAACGCTCCTAGAACGTCTGAAAATATTTTACACTGCGAAAAATATTTAATCGAGAGAATGTTAAAGATTTCTAATTGATGCTGCTATCCTGATTATGGGTCGAAAAAAAGAGGAGTAGACCTATGTAATATCATATTTCGGCTTTTATATTAGTCTAGAAATCGAATATTGTTTATATGCTTATTCAGATACAATGATAGGTATTACATAGCACCTGCTATGAGGATTTAACACGCAAGAAAATTGCATATAAAAAAAGAGGTGGAGAACACTCTCCACATCTACCCTCTTGTTACAGATGTACACGTCATAGAAATGGATTTTCTCTCATATATTTCCATCAAAATAGAAATAATAAGCGATGATTAATCAATTTTCTGCAGTTTCTTTTGCGGTTTGAAATTTAATGTGTACTTTTGCCATGTCGTTTATTCATACGACAGAATGAAATGAATTAATAAAAAGTATAAGCTATGAAGTATCCTAAAAACTTAGAATATGTAAAGGCAAGTCAAGATGCTAGTGATAATCTTGATATGTCCACAGAAGCAACAGACGAAGAGTTAAACGAGGCCATTACAGATGAATTTGGCGTGAAATATAGAAAAGATGGAAGAAAACTATTGAAAGCTCCTTACGAACTTAATGGTACTTATTCTATAAAAGAGGGGGTAAGGATAATATGTAATAAGGCATTTTGGGGTTGCAAATCTTTGAGTAGCGTTGTTATTCCTGATAGTGTGACCAGTATAGGTGATAAGGCATTTTATCGTTGCTCTTCTTTGACAAGTTTTGTCATTCCCAATGGTGTGACTCGCATTGGAACGTGGACATTTTTGGGTTGTAGTTCTTTGGAAGAAGTTGCCATCCCTGATAGTGTGACTAGCATTGGGGATGGGGCGTTTGCTAGTTGCAGGTTTCTGTCTGGCATCGTCATCCCTGATAGTGTGACTAGTATTGGGGATGGGGCGTTTGCTAGTTGCAGTTCATTTTCAATTAAATTTATATCCATTCCGAAAAGCGTAATTTGCTTAAACGGCAATCCGTTTGTTAACTGGGATGGTAAATTAGAATGTTTATCACCGAACTTTATTTATGAGGATGATGTATTGTTCAATAAGGACAAAAGCAAAATTATTTCTTTCAGGAATCAAGCTATAAGATCATATATCATCCCTAGTAGTGTAACTAGCATAGGTGATAGTGCATTTGCTGGTTGCAGATCTCTGTCTAACATTGCCATCCCTAGTAGTGTGAACAGCATAGGTGATAGGGCATTTTGGGATTGCTGTTCTTTGACCAGTATAGTTATTCCTGAAAGTGTTACGAGCATTGGGGATTGGGCATTTTGTGGATGTTCCTCATTGAAATATATATCCATTCCTAAAAACGTTATTTGTTTAAACGGCAATCCGTTTTTTAACTGGTATGGTAAATTAGAATGTTTATCACCGAACTTTATTTATGAGGATGATGTCTTGTTCAATAAGGATAAAAGCAAAATTATTTCTTGCAGAGATCAAGTTATAAGATCATATATCATTCCTGATAGTGTTACAAGTATTGGAGACAGGGCATTTTACGGATGCTGTTTCCTGTCTGACATTGTCATTCCTACTAGTGTTACTAGCATAGGGCGTGGCGCATTTCATGATTGCAATTTTCCAACTGATCTTAAACAAGAATTAATATCCCGTTTTGGAGGAATAACATTTGGGTAACTATGATAGGGGCTATTATAGGAGATTTAGCAGTCTGGTTCTTGTAACAGAACCATGAGACAATTTTCAGACAGATAGTTTCAGAAAAGATATAATGAATTAATAATTTTATAAGTTATGCAGTATCCAGCAATATCAGAATATATAAAGGCAAGTCAAGATGCTAGTGATAATCTTGATATGTCCACCAAAGCTACAGAGGAAGAGCGGAAGGAGGCTCTTGTTGATGAATGGGGAGTGAAATATAGCAAAGATGGAAGAAAACTATTGAATGCTCCACAAGAACTTGATGGTACTTATTCAATTAAAGAGGGTGTAAGGATAATATGTGATGAGGCATTTCATTATTGCTCTTCTTTGAGTTGCCTCGTTATTCCTGATGGCATAACTAGCATTGGGGAGAGGGCATTTTGTGGCTGCAAATCTTTGAGTAGTCTTGTATTTCCTGACAGTGTTACTAGCATTGGGGAGAGGGCATTTTGTGGTTGCGAATCTTTGAAGAGTCTTGTTATTCCTGACAGTGTAGTAAACTTGAAAGGTAATCCTTTTTCTGGCTGGAATGGAGAACTTAAATGTTTGTCTCCGTACTTTATTTATGAAGACAAAGTTTTGTTTGATAAAGACAAAAACGCAATTATCGCATTTAGAGACCAAGACACAACATCATATGTCATTCCTGATTATGTTACCAGCATTGGGGATAGTACATTTTCATATTGCGAATCTTTGAAGAGTCTTGTTATCCCTGACAGCGTTACCAGCATTGGGGATAGTGCATTTGAAGATTGCAAGTCTTTGACAGATATTGTCATCCCTGACAGTGTAACCAGCATTGGGGATAGTGCATTTGATGGTTGCGAATCTTTGAAGAGTCTTGTTATTCCTGATGGTGTTACTGTCATAGGGGATAGTGCATTTTCATATTGCGAATCTTTGAGTAACCTCGTTATCCCTGACAGTGTTACCAGTATAGGGGATAGTGCATTTTTCTTTTGCGAATCTTTGAATAGTATTGTTATTCCTGATGGCGTAACTAGCATTGAGGATGGTGCATTTGATGGTTGCGAATCTTTGAGTAGTATTGTTATTCCCGATAGTGTAACCAGCATTGGGGATGGTGCATTTTTGAATTGCTGTTCTTTGACCAGTCTTATAATTCCTGATGGCATAACTAGCATTGGAGGTAGGGCATTTTGGGGTTGCTGTTCTTTGAAGAGTCTTGTTATTCCTGATGGCATAACTAGCATTGAGGAGTATGCATTTTGTGGTTGCTCTTCTTTGACTAATATAGTCATTCCTAATAGTGTTACAAGTATAGAGGATAGTGCATTTAGTGGCTGCCGTTCTTTGACAGACATAGTTATTCCAGATAGTGTTACAAGCATTGGGAAATTTACATTTAGTGGTTGCTGTTCTTTGACTGATATTGTTCTTCCTGACAGGGTTTCCAGCATTGGGGAATTTGCATTTAGTGGCTGCGAATCTTTGACTGATATTGTTCTTCCAGATAGTGTTACCAGCATTGGGGATAGTGCATTTAGGGGTTGCACTTCTTTGACAGACATAGTTATCCCTGATGGTGTAACTAGTATAGGGTATTGTGCATTTGATGGTTGCCCTTCTTTGAGTAGTATTGTTATTCCTTATAGTATTGTTGATATTGTGAGTATAGCCTTTAAAGGTTGCGATCTTTTACGTAGTATCGTTCTTCATGCTAGTGGTTCGGTCATTGGGAATAGTGTATTTTGGGGATGCGATTTCTTACGTAGTATCGATCTTCATGTTAATATTGTTCTTCCTGATGGCATTACCAGCATTGGGGGTGATGCATTTTATGGTTGTGAATCTTTAACTAACATAGCCATCCCTGATAGTGTAACTAGTATTGGGACGAGAGCATTTAGGAATTGCTCTTCTTTGAAAAGCCTCGAAATTCCTAACAGTGTTACCAGCATTGGAAGCGGTGCGTTTCGGGGTTGCTCTTCTTTGAGTAGTATTGTTATTCCTGATGGTGTAATATACATTGGAAATGAGGCCTTTTCATTATGTAAATCTTTGTGTAGCGTTGTTATTCCAGATGGCGTTACCTACATTGGAAGCGGTGCGTTTCGGGGTTGCACTTCTTTGACAGACATAGTTATCCCTGATGGTGTAACATACATTGTGAATGAGGCCTTTGCATACTGTAAATCTTTGCGTAGCGTTGTTATTCCTGATAGTGTAACATACATTGGAAATGAGGCATTTTTCTTTTGCGAATCTTTGAGTAGCGTTGTTATTCCTGATGGAGTTACCATCATTGGAAGCGGTGCGTTTTTGGGTTGCACTTCTTTGACAGACATAGGTATCCCAGATAGTGTGACTAGCATTGTTGATTTGGCATTTGATGGTTGTAAATCTTTGCGTAGCATAGTTATTCCAGATAGTGTAACTAGCATTGGATGTGGGGCCTTTGCATACTGTAAATCTTTGAAGAGTCTTGTTCTTCCTGATAGTGTAACATACATTGGAAATGAGGCATTTCATGGTTGCGAATCTTTGAGTAGCCTCGTTATTCCTGACAGTGTTATGAGCATTGGGTATAGTGCATTTTGTGGTTGCAATATCCCAACTGATCTTAAACAGGAATTAATCTCCCGTTTCGGAAGAAAAATATTTGGATAACTTTTTAGATTACTCCTTGATTATTACGTCGAGAAAGAGATAAAGGCAAAATCGATACCATCCTAAATAGGAAGTCCTTCCCCTAAGACATCCTCCTTTGCTTCTCCTTTTCCATATATAAAATAAGAGGTGGAGAACATTTTCCACCTCTATCTCAAAGTTTGGCGATTTTTCAAGAATCTCGACGAACATAGAATAAGTTCAGTGAACGCCTGCGTTTACTTATCTGCAAAGATACTTCTTTTCTTTGAATTGAGCAAACTATTCATCATATTTCTTCAGTGCCTCGTTCATGCGCTACTCCGGATCACGCAAGACATGAGCCAATACCATCACAAACATCAGAATTTCAGATAGTTATTACAATTGTTTTCTGTTTTCAAAAGTGTTTTGGTTAAAGCAATTTTTTAATTAAAACCTTGGGGGACATTTGAGGGACATCTTGGGGGACATTGAGTGACATTTTTATAGATTCGGTTGGAGCGCACTCGTTTTTATTGCTGTTCTTACAATACTGCTTGAAAAGTAATTCCCCATATTTATTGCATCAAAAAAAGACAGCCAACAAATTGACTGTCTTTAATAGAATGGGATAAATTATCGTCCTCGATGGTAGTGTTGCTCTTCTTCCTGAGCCACAACCTCTTCTTTTTCCATTTGCTTGGCAACTTCCTTCACATCGTCTGTTGCATCCTCAGGGAGACCATAGCGTATGATGTTATCCTTGATTTCCTCAGCGCTTACCTTGCGCATCACATCGTATGTACCTCCAACTGTAGGATTATATACTACTGCATAATATTCATCCTCTATAAGAAGGTCATCACCACGATATTTTGTCGCTGAGAGATTGATTTTGGACAAATCAGGGGCATCACCCTGGTCGTATTCCTTAGCCTCAGTAAGGAGTGCATCGTAGTTGCCGTCATTTTTGAACTTGTCGAGACGGTCTGTAGCATCGGTAGTCTGGAGATACGCCACTGATGCATAATACATCGTTGGAGCTTTCTCTTGCTTCTGCTCAGCCTCTTGACTTTGTTCCTGGTCTATTTTCAGCTGCATGGCATCAATATGCTGGTTGATCATGTGAGAAGCCTTCTTCACATCGGTAAGCGTAGTCTTGATGAACTCAGGCGATTCCTTCAAGCTATCGAGCCAGTTTTTCAGATAACTGGCACTGTCTTCCTTCAAGTGCTTGGTCATACCGAAACGCTGGGCTACCAAGGCGGCACTCAGTTCGGCAACAAGTTCCTCACGGGCGTATTCTGCGCTTCCGAAAGATGCAGGCTTCAATCTGCCCAAATGGTTCTCTGAACCCGTAGAGTGAGCCATCTCATGTCCGAGATTGGTGTAGAAGGACTCTCCATCCTTGAACTGGCGTTTCTCAGGAATGACAATCTCATTCTTCGAAATGCTGTAGTAGGCATTGTCACCATAGACAGGCTTGATAGGACAGATCCATCCGTTTTCCTTGATCATCTTATCCATGGCAGGGAAAGAGAAGTCATCACCATGATTCAAAGGTCTGTTCACTCCTGCAGCTGCCTCCAGCTTCTTGTAGAGTTCCGGACGAGCCTCCTGTAAGTTGGTCTGCGCTACATTAAACACATTGTAAACCTGCAATTTAGGATATACGTTATACTCCTTGCGTCGCTCCTCGGACATCAGGCGGTAGTCATCATATTTGATTTTCTCCCTTGTCTCCTTGTTCACAACGGTGAAAGTTGTGATGAAAACAGGGAAACTCTTCTCGCCTTTGAGGATTGTCACCTGAGGCAAAGCTTCACCATTGTTGTCCTTAACCTGCTGTCTTCTTCCTTGCTTGTCCTTATTGAAGTTCAGACCGGCCACTCTGTCGAAGGTGCAGAATACCGGCAACTTATATCCCTGCTTCTCACAGTGCATCATGAGCATCAGGGCATTCATGCCGTTATACTCACGCCCTGACAGGTTCTTAGGCCATGTCAGGGAACCTTCAGTGAACCAAGGCTTCTTCCAGTCGTTCTGCAAGGTGTTGATCTTCTCAATCATCATCTCGGCAAACTTGTCCAAAGCCCGGTCTTCACTGCTACGGCCATCTGTATTATATTTCTTGTAATCAGCCATAATCATTCATTATTGGTTGGTGGATGCTGCTTTCTTCTCCCATGGAGTAAGCTCGGTGATACGGCAAGTGAGGTCGAGGCGGTCGTTGTAGGCTCCCACCTGCAAATCACCCTTGGCATTGATGCCTGCCTTTGCCTGTACCCAGTCTGCCTTTGTGGTGTCGAACTGCATGAAACGAATCCAGGTGTAGGCATAGTTGTCACCGTCCTTCTCGCTGCTGTAGGCAGAGAATAGGGTATAAGGCTTGCCCTTCTTGTCGGTCTTCACATCAACCTGCTTACCGATAGTTCCTCTGAACTCAATGGTGCCGGTGATTGCGTCCTGGCTTCCTGCATTGAAGGTATTCACTCCCGAAGCAGAGAGATTGAGGTAAAGCGCATCGCCTTTCTTATGGAATTGGAGAACTCCTGCCACCTCGATACGGGAACCTACTGGATAGTTGACCAGTTCTGCCTGGTTGTCACCATCCTTGGCTACGCTGATTTCTACAGTCTTGTTGATACCGGTCTTGGCTTGAACCACTACGCTGATTCCGATAGAGATAAACTGCTTACCTTCCTTGTTGGCACGCATCTGTGCCTGGCGACATACCGTGCCGCATACGGTTACATTACATTTAATCATAATAAACTTGGCTTATTGTTTTACTTCATTATTTGATTTGAACAGATTCCTGTCTGTCCTGCTGATTGTCAACGCCTTTCTGATAGTTCTGTGACATCTGCTGAGATACTGTCGCTGCCTGGATGATAGAAGCAACACCTCTTCGCTTGTCTTCATCGCTCAGATTGGCATTGCCGAGCGTCTGCTGGAGCTTTGTCATTTCTGCCTGGGTCATTTCTCTTGTAAACTGGACGGTTCCGTTATCTACATGGAGATAAGGCTTGCCATCCTGAATGTTCACGGAACAGGCTTTATAAGAGGGAAGGAGCGAGGAAAGGTCGATGCTCTTGCTGACAACCGAGTCGGTCACAGTCTGCATTTTCTCTTCTTCGCTCTTGTTGTCTATCTGCAGGGCAAGTGCCATGAGAGAGGTGAACATGGTCATAGCCATCTCAATGACAGGGTCATCGCCAGGCATTTTCACTCCGCTGTCCTCAGATGACAGAAGCTTCTTCATCCAGTCTTCAGGACTTTGTGCCGTGTCTGTCACTTCGCCTTGTGAGGCAGGATTGCTAACCTTGTACTGAGCGGTGATGTCCTTGCCGTTGTGGAGAGTCTGCAACTGGATGTTTCCCTTTTGAGAGATTTCTGCAAGATATGCCGCTGGGTCTATATCCCGTGCCTTGCCATCCGCAGAGATGCTTTTCACCTCAAAATGCAGATGCTCTCCAGTGGTTCTGGTTCCCGTATTGCCAGTCACACCCAATCGCTGACCGGCATTTACATTATCGCCTGTCTTGACGGCAATGCTGCTCAGGTGCATGTAGGTACATTGATACTTGCTGCCGTCATTTCTGTTGTATTCTACAGTTACAGACAGTCCACCTGCAGTATTCGGATTGTTGTTGACCTGAGTGACCTTGCCCTTGTCTTCCGTTGCCAGTACATTGTCATGCTTGGCTTGAATGTCGATGCCCTTGTGCATTTGCGTGTTGGTCGGATTGAGCGGATCCTTTCTCATGCCGAAAGGTGAGGTGACGAGCATAAACTCGTTTCTCTTCAATGGATAGGAATACTTTTCGCTCTCAGTAGGCTTTGAAACACTCGTCTTCTGGCTGCTTTGTTCTCCTTGCTGACGAGGATTGGCTTCGGTACCGAAGGATTTGCCTTGCGATTTCATCTCCTTCATGACCATCTGGTCATACTTCTGCAGGTTGTTCTTCTCGATGATGCTCTGAAGACTTGAAGCGTACTTCTTGTTGGAGGCATAACCTGAGTTCTGCAGTCCGTTTGTCCATCCCTTGTAGTCATCGGGGGATAGCTTGAAGAGCGAGCTGTATCTCTTGTTTCCTTTCAGAAACTGGGAATGATGCTCGTATGAGTCGCCAACAGACGCATATTGACAGAACTTCTCGTTAGGACGGTCATCGGTATATACGAGGTACTTGCCACCGTTCTGAACCCAACCGGAAGTAGCCTTGATGCCGAAATGATTGTTTCCCTTTCGGGATAACTCGCTCTGTCCGCTTGCACTCTCGCAGATGCCTTGTGCAAGGGTGACAGAAGCAGGTATGCCATATCGGCGCATCTGTTCCATGGCATACTCTGCATATTGTTCTACATATTCTTGATTCCTTGACATGATGATTACATGTTATCTGTGTATTCCTGATGAATTGTTCTGTTCCTGTTGAGGACTCTCTACCTTGGAGGGAGAAATTTCCTCTGTGGCACGTTTGGGGGCTTCCAACTGGTCACAGATGGCAACCCGTTCTCCAGCACGGATGAGTTTCGGCAGATAGGTGTCGAGAGCGTGGTATGGGAACCCAGCCATGGCCAGAGGCTTGCCGTCTGCATCCTTGGTATGGGAACTCTTGGTAAGCGTGATGCCCAGGATTTTTGAAGCTTTCTCGGCATCTTGACAATAGGTCTCGTAGAAATCTCCACAACGGAAAAGTAACACTGCATCAGGATGTTTGCCTTTTAGCTCGTAGAATTGCTTTAACATCGGAGTCATTGCTACAACGGCAGCCTTTGTCTCTGCCTTCGTCTTCTCTTCCTTTGCCTTTTCTTCCTTCTGCTTCTGCTCTTTCTTTTCTGGAGTTTCCTCTTTCTGTTCCTCCGTAGCCTTGTCTTCCTCTTGCTGAGCGGTGTTCTGCTTTACCTCATTGCTCTGAGCTTCCTGCTCCGATTTTTCAGTGCCTACAGCTACCGCATCGGTCCGGTCTTTGCGCAGTACATCGGCAAAAAGACTGGCAGCAAGGTGTTTCTTGTAGTCCTGCATGTTCTCGGCGAGCCACATACGTTGCCACTGGGATGGTGAAATCTCACGAGGTTTGAGCTTTTCTCCATTCACTGTAGGCATACAGAGGATGACACTTGGCTGATTGTCCGTCTCCTTGGTCTTGAAGATGTTGACACGTTGGATTTTGTCCACCTCTTCGGCAGGAACGTTGCTCTTGAAGAGGTCAACCTTCATTTCCGGCTTATTGGAAGCTTCCATGTAGTATTTCTGTGCCATATCCTGACGCATAGTGTCTGAAAACTCCTCGTCTCCTTGCTTTACTGTGGTGAAGAACAGGTTTACATCGGCCTTGTCTGGATATACGCTGAAAGCCTTTTCATTCTCAGGCTTCAGATAGAGTGCCCACTTTCCTTCATCGTCACGCAGCATAAGGATCTTGTCGAAGTCCACGGCTCCTGAGCGTTTCACAGCATCTGAGACATCAAGCAGGGTGATGGTCTCCAGGCTCCAGTTGTTGAGTCTGGCAACAGAGACTGCCTTGCCGTCAAAGAAACTGTCGTCAGGACGGTAGCCCATGGAACCATCAACATTGTAGAAGGTGACAGTTTCATATCCTTCCTTCTGTAGGGCATGTTCGATACGACCTTTCTTCATGCCAGGAATGTCGTTATCCATACCCAATGATGCACCTTCTGGAAGGACTACATCGGCCATCTTTCCCTCTGCATCCTTTACGAGGACAAACTCTTTGGTGGACTTGTTGGGAAGGGTCTTGATCTCGTCAGCCACATAGTAGTGCTTTGGGAGGATGCTCTTGATGGCATCTGCCTGATTTCTGGCAGTCTTGCTGTTCAATTCAACCTTTTCGCCACGTTCTGCCTTGTGGAGCATATCTACGGCATTGTTGACATCCCTCTCCAGTATATCAATGAGACAAGGATTCTCTTTCAGTTCTCTTGCCCAATAGTCGGTCATCGCCATACTTTCTGGGGAGAGCTTGGCTGAGATTCCCAATTCCTGGAGTTTTACGGCGGTGGCAACCTCTGTGACCAGACGCTCCTGTTTCATAGCATCCTCTGCAGAGACCTTTCCGTTCTTCGTTACCATACCTTCACGAGCCAGTCGCTGCCCATGGCCAGTGGCTGTAACAAGTAGCGATACTGCATCACGGGCATAATCCTCATATTGTTCGTAGGAAGATGCTTTGGGCAGGAAGACAATGTCTTTCTTGCTGTCGTAATGTGCTACACCAGTAGAGTCACTGCGGATTTCGACCATGTTCTCACGTGCTTTTTCCAGAAGCTTTTCTACACCTTGGCGAATGGCAGTGGAGGCTGACTCTACATCCTTTCGGTCGTTCAACCTGCCATATTCCTGTACTGTTGCTTCAAAGGCGCTCTTGTCAACCATGGGTAGGGTAGTCTGCTCGATATTGAACAGGGCTCTGACTTCACGGCTTCTGATTCCTTTGTAGTCAGCTTGCTTGTCTGAAGGGAGAGCCTGGTAGTCTGCACGGCTGATTTTGTCCTCAGGGTTGTGCTTGTTGACATACTCGTTCCAGTTGTACCAGAGGAACGGTACTCCTTTCTCTTTTGATTGAACAGACTCACCACGTTTCTTCGCTTCCGAAAAAAGCGTATATTGGTTGGTCTTGTAGCCGTTTTGAGCGGCGTGCATTCCTAAGATGATGGCATTGAAGGCTGATACCTGCAAATGCTTCTGGTAGAGTCCAGGAGCCTTGCGACCGTTGTTGTCCAGCCAAATGCCATTATCTTCCTTGGCTTTCCCGAACGCCTTGGTGAACAGTTCCACCTGACGTTCTGCAGCCATCTTTTCTTGCTGATTCTTTTCTGTCATGGATATGATGTTTTTGTGATCATTGCTTATAGCCAAGAACCCCAAGTACCTTGGTCTCGGCTATGGATTTGATTTCCCACTCTGTCACACTGCTGCTCATGTGCTGACGTAGCATGCGGTCTGCTTCCTTTGTCGAAGGAGCATTGACGTAGATAGTCTGTGGTGAGAACTTCTTTACGCCAGTGTCTTCATCCTCAGTGACAAGGGAGACAACGGTCTTGTACCAGTGGTTGCCTTCATTCTCGTCTTCTTTCAGAATCTCCGTGATAGGTTCACGTGAGATGGACGTGATGTCGAAGTCTCTGGTACCTATAAGCTCTGTAACAGCTTTGGTGGCACGTTTCTCTGTCTCGGTGAAGCTTTCGGCATCTACCAGGTATTCTTCACTGACTTTCTTGTTCTTTCCGGTGTCAAGGGCTTTACCATATTTGACACGGAACTTATACCAGTATCTTTTCATCTTTGTTCTATGTTATCTTTGAGCAAGTGGTCTCTCGATGACTGTCTGTCGTTCGCCAGCCTCGTATTTTTCGGATGCAATCTGTCGCATCTGGTCATTCTTTGCCAGCACAGCATTGGCAAGGGTACTAAGAGGTAATGCGCCTTGTCGGTAGGCATCCACAACTCTTTCAGGAAGAGCTATGGTGCAGGGCACTCTGTCAATGTTTGCTATCAGGCAGTTGGCTGTTATCTCCGGATTCTGGATACGTGCATTCAGAGGTTCTTCGGGATAGATGCGATAGTTTACTCTGCCACCAACCTTTTGCGGATGATCCTGTGCCTTGAAGTTGTCCAAGGCTTCATGTCCAGCTTTATTGAGAAGATTCATGCCTCCCATTCCTATAAGCACCATTTTGAGAATCGGGTTCTTGACGAACATACCTGCAACAATGCTTGCAATAGGCATCATGTTGTCCTTGATATTGATGGACTTGGTCTTACCTGTGAACATGCCGACGAGCATATCTGGAAGCATGGCCAATACATAGCCAAGATTATGGCCTATATCGCTGATACCGTTGAGGCCGAATGACGTGAGAAGCCCTTGCCAACCGTTCATGTTAGTCTGTTCGGGCTGCGTGTTGCTGGCTTCACCTTCAGATTGGTTCACTTCTTCTGATGGTGCTGCCTGCTGTGCTTCCTCAGATTGTGGCTTGTTCTGCGGTTTTTGCTCCGCTTGTTTCTTCTTTTCATGCTGCGTTCGTCTGTATTCATCCTCCTTTCCCGGTGCAATGATCATGGGAACATCGGAGCGGTCATTGAGTTTATCACCAACATGGGTGACGAGCATGTCGCTTCCTATCCATGTGGCGGCTGTCTTCAAACCACCACCCAATCCTCCCATACAGGCAAGGTCGGTTACTGAGCCAAGGGCTATGCCTGCGTTCTTTTCCCAGACCGATGGCTTATACCGCTTCTCCGCCTCCGAGTCAATCTTGTGCTCCAATGGCGATTTTGCGACTTCCTGCGGTAGGTAGAAGATGGTACTGGTGGCAGCCTTTCGAATGATGTAGTCGATGGATGATTTCGGTATTTTGTCCTTTATCATCTTGTCGATCATCTTCTGTTCCATGGCGGCATTGACCGTGATATGCTGTCGCTTCAACTCTTTCTTGACCATCGCAATATAGTCTTCCGTAGTCTTGGATGTCCATTTGCCTGTGTATTTGAGGGTGTCATTTTGCGCCTGCATGGATGCCATACCACCGTCAGGTCCAGCTGCTGCTGCCATCAGGCCTGCAAACGAATTGGAGTTAGACCGCAACTCGTCTGCAAGCTTACTCTGTAGGTCATTCCGAACTTTATTCATTATCGGTATAACCTTAGTATTGAATATCTTATCCTGTTTTGACTCTACCATAGCTTTATGTTTACAAGTTTAATTGGTTGAGGATTTGCTCCCTGGTCTGTTCGATTGCATTGTGATAGACTTCCATCTGTTTCGGGAAATATTCCTCCAGCCATTCGTCCTTCTCGATGTTGTCGTTGATGAACTTGATGGCCAGATTTCTTTCTATCTCAATAGCTGCTTCGCCTTTCTCGCTGTTGTTGAACCAAGCCTTAGTCCACCATCTGATTCCCGACTTGTCGGGATAGACGCTCACCAGGCGTGGAATGTCGAAGCTTTGCACATCGATGTCCAGTTCTGCCAGTGGGTCAACTATTCCGCTTGTCGCTATTGCCCGGTCTTGTGCTTTTTTTTTTCGATGGCGCTCATACTCGACAGAAAGATCTGATGGCGCAAAGCGAGATAGTTGAGGAAATCTCCAATGAGGAGGTTCTGTACTCGCTCGGCTATTGGAATACTTCTTGAACCCATTCCCAATGGATTCGCCATGGAAGGCAGGGTCTCATAGAAGTAGTTCTTCACGGCTGACATGGTGAAAATATTGCGAAGTGCAAGTTCTGTATGCTCTGGTAGGGCATAGATGCCTTGGCTCATGTCACTCATGTAGTCGGGGAAGAAGCGCATCATGAGGTCTTCTATCTCCTTCTGGTCTTTATCGTACATGGTATGAACATCCATGTCAAGAGTGACGAACTGAGGCGCTGCGCCTGGCTTGCCGTTCTGTTCCATCACTTTCAAATTGCTATAGACCATGGTGAGAAACTCCAGTGGATTGAGTTCTTCGCCCTTGTATTTGACTTCTACATGGAGGAAGTCGGCACTGACGGCGATGACTTGCCCTGCCTTTACCTCTTTGCCGTAGTTGGCAAACACGTTGCTCAGGTGGGCATAGGTCACTTCATAGTCACCGTATCGGGTAATCTGGTAGATGCCGTGAATGGCATCGTTGCCCAGTCCTGTCACCTTGCCGGTAGCTACTGCAGACAGCAGGTAGTTCTTGACCTTGAAGTCAACTCCATGATGGAAAAATGACTCTCCAGTGTGCGGATGCTTCTGTTTGCCGTAGCCCAGGGACATGGTCACTTCTCCGTTTCTTTCCTCGAATGGCATGCAATAGCCACTATCGGAATGTAGTATCATTTCTTGTGTATAGTGCATTGTATAATACTTTGTTATAGTGTTTGTTATCTTCGTCTGCTTACAGTATTGGTTTGCTCTGTTTCTTGCTGCTTTTCTTCTTCCTTGTGGTTGCTTGCCTTACGGTCACTGTTGCCACCAAGTAGGCTGCTTAGATTGGCATTATTGCCTATCATCATCATTCCAAGTACGGCTCCAGCTATCTTGCCTAACCATCCGAAGCGACCGAAGACGAGGAGGGCAGAGACTACAAGTCCTACAAGGCTAAGGCCTGAGACGTTGCCTTTGCCGATGTTGCTGAAGAAGTTTCCGAACATGTCACCGCCATGACCAGAGAACATGGCTCTAAGGAAGCCAGACATACCGCTCCACTTGGAATCCACGCTGCTGATAGCTCCATTTACGTTGTCTGAAAGTCCTGTAACGGAATCTTTCAAGTCCTTCACGCCATCGCCAATCCCTGATACAGTGTCGCCAATCTTCTTGGTGGTGTCTTCTCCTATGACGGCATCGCTGACTATGCCAACAACGCTTTTATCCGTGGTGAGCTTCTCCCAACCAATGTAACCGAGACTTCCTCCGACTACTGCGCTTTTAGTGGCAGTACCTACGCCTTTCAAGGTCTGCTGAGGATGAAGCACAGCACTGCCCACTGTGTGTGCAGTTGCACTGGTCATCCTTCCTCCCAATCGGAGAGTTGATTTTAAAAATGAACCCCAACCCATAATGCTTTTAATTTCTAAATTATTGTACTGTTACTTATTATCTGATTATGTTGAACCTTTACTTTATGGTCTTGCATTCCTTCGCCATCGTTCTTTACATCGCTGTACAATGGTAGGTTTGTCAACTTCACTCCTGGCTCCATAGTCTATCTCTGCCCAAACGTCTGACAGTCTGGTGTACTTCACTGCCCGTATCAACCGTTTGAGTTTCTGGTTCATCAGTTTGAGTTTCGGTCGTATGCCAAAGACTATCTCCAGTCGCTGCTTCTCTGTCATCTTGTTATTAGAGAGGCATACCTGCCTGACATCATTGACTATCTCGACACTGCTCATGATAAGTTCCCGATAGAGTTTGTTGCGATTGGAGGACAGTGCCACGGCAAGAGCATTGGACGTCTGATGGCTAAGCTGGTGGCTGTAGGTTCCGAGTTGTGCCACGAGACGGTCTATTTCGTAATAGAAACCATAAATCTGAGCTGCATAGCTGATGATGCTGTTGAAACGGTCAAGATAGTTATTGAACTCCTTCTGCAGGTTGGTCGTACCTTCTACCTCTTCCTTGATCCATATATGACCTGTAGATACAAGTTGCATCATCTGTTCCTGTTGCTTCAACTCTTTCTTGGCTTTGTCGGTATATTGAAATATCATACCTGCCAGGACAGGGTCATTGCCCTGGGCACGGAGAAAACTCCCATCCTGCCCATCAAAGGGAAGGATGAGAGAAAAGAGAAGTAATATGAGAGCATAGAGACGTTTCATAAATATTATCCTGAAATAAATCTTTTTTTATGGTGTTACAACTCTGGCACATCTGCGCCATCTGCCAAGGGCTTGACTGGCTATCTCGGCATTGCTCCGGTCGAGCATTCCTGCCGTGACATTGTTCCAGACATCGGCCATGGTATAGTATCTGATGCTTAGACATAGCCTTGACAGCTTCTTGTTGAACTGTGCCAGGCGGTCGTTCAGTTCCCAGAGGGTCTTGCTTCGTTCTGCACCAGTGAGCATATTCTCATTGCCACCTTTGGCTATGGCATCCTTTAAAGTAGTATATACCGTGACGAGCTCTGTGGCGGTCTCGATATAGAGGTTGTTCATGCTTGCGGTTGCCACAATACCCTGTGGGTTGCTTGCAATAGCCTTTTTCAGATTGCACAAGTTGATGAAGATCCTCACACCGTCGTCATAGAGCGAGGTGCAGGCTTTCAACGTGGAAGCATAACCCGATGCCGTTTTCAGATAGCTGTTGTACTTCTTTTCCCATTTGTGAATCTGCGAGAACTCGGCTGCGATGGTGTTCTGCAGGAATGCAGTCTTCTGCTGGTCTTCTATCTGGCTTTTAATCTGACCGTTGATAAGCTCATTTCCCTCAGCCAAGGCAACATACTCCAATGGATTGCTGGAGGCAACCTGAGCATAACCTATAGCTGGCAGCAGCATTAACGCTAAGACAATGGCTGCAACAACCTTGCTTCTTCTGTTATCTGTTGGTAATTTCATATATGCCTTTTCTCTTTTTGTTGTATTCTACACGTTCACGAATGATTCTCACCACGTCCAACCTTTCCTTCACACCGTAGATGTCCAGTTTGGGATTGGAGCGGTCGCCGCTGAATATCCATACTGTCTTCAATCCGAACAGCTGTTCCAGAATATCACGGTTCTCGCTGAAATCCACCACTCGGTACAACTCGATGTAGTCACTGGTTCTGGTCAGTACTCCATGCTGGATGATGAGTTGTTCAGAGGTAATGATGTATCTGAGTTTGTAGAGATATAAGCATCTATAGAGCATGATGCAGGTCATCACACCTCCAAGTACCACGAAAGGCATCTTGTAGGTGATGCTGTCGTGACCGGCAACAAGGAACAGGGCACAGCTGATGATGAACGACATCCCTTGCGAGATGATATACTGCGCCCAGTGAGGGCGTAGGGTGATGATGTTGTATCGTCTGATTGGGTCTGCCATATTCATTATCGTTTAAATCCATGATGTTTGGTTTCCTCGTTCTCTTCTTGCCGTTCAAAAGTCAAGTCCACACCGTTCTCGTCAAATGCGGTCTCTACTACGTCGGTCATAGAGAACTGTTTCTTATCCAAAAGCTCGTCATTGAAGTCCTTGTAGCCTTCCGATGGCTCTTCCCGAATAATCTTCACGGGAGCGAGGTCTTGGTCTTCGTGCAGGTTGAGCTTCTGTAGCAGGGCATCCTTGAAGTCCCTGAACGCTTTGTTCATCTTGTCAGCAGCTTCCTGCTTGTCTTCTTTACACAAGAAGGGAGAGTAGTGATACTCCAATGCCTCTTCTTTTGCTGAATCGTAAACCAGATAGAGCTGTTTGAGCTCATGGGGGAGTAAGCTATAGTTCTCATCATTGAAACTTAACAGTTCCTTGATGGTCTTCGGCTGTTTGTCGAAGCTTTCCATGAACTCTCTCATGTCAGCAGGTACATTTCCCGGTGCAACCGGACTCTGTTTGCTTGCAATATCCTCGAAGTTTGCCACAAACTGCTTTCCTGCCACATCCTTGTCAAAGCCGAGGTGGAAGGTTGCTTGTGGTGCAGCTTTCAGCAATCCCTGTATCTGCCCATAGCTTGGGTTACCTCCAGTAGAGACATAGACTCCGGCTTTCAGATCCTGTCGTCCACGCTGATCCAATCCTGATTCCTTGCGCATCTGTAGTTGGTAAAATGCCATGGCATCGTATGCGCTTTCAAAGACAAGCACAATACGGGCATCTTGGAGTGCCGTATTCTTGGGACTTGCCATCCATAATCCTTCACTGGCGTTGGTGTCCGTAGCCATGCCTTTTCGGGCAGAACCATCCTTGCGAGGATAGCCTCTTTCCTCTAAACCTACACATTTGTCTGGTTGCCCAGGAATGTGCATAGGGAAGGAGAGATTCTTATAGATGCTGCCATCCTTGGTGGTTTTCGATGCGAGGAAGAAGCTGTGATGGAAGGCACAACGGGTGGCGAAATCAATTCCTCTTGACTTGAAGAAGGCGTAGAACGGCTTCTGTGACTCGAAGTCTTTGGGATTGAAACGGTCAATCTTGTAGTCATTGATGTCAAATGGCTTGCTGCTGACAGTTGGATTATGCACGTCCTGACTCCGATGTTCTACAGGGATGTTTAGCAAGCGTTGGCAGACCTTATGGACAAGTGCTGATTCCTTCATGCCATTCTTGTACTCCTTGAAAAGGTCTGGATGCTCCCAGATAAAGGAGGTAACAGAGTAGAGCTTGATGGTTGGCGGCTGGAAACAGCAGTTCTTGTTGGGCATGACAATGTATTTGTCACCACTGATTCTTTTTCCGTCGCTGCCCAGGCGTACATACGCAGGATAGCGCAAGCCATCACGCTTGTAAAACGTGTAGCCTGCGTCCTGCAATACGTCCTTGATGTTAAGACGGTTTCTGTAGTCTGCAAATGTCTGTTCGTCTGTCATCTCTTGAATGTGAATTGTTGTTTATCTGCCATGACCTAAGCCTACACCGTGTTCTCCTGCATTGAGTCCTGCATCGAAGGCTCGTGAAGCAAGGTCTTGCGGTGAATCCACGCTGCCCTTGAAATAGACATGTGGCCCATGGGCATGGTCATGATGGTGTTCTACGAATACTGCCGGAGCTGGACGGTCTCTGCCCAGTTCGCTCATCACGGCAAGTCCTGCAAGGAGAGCTCCTCCAATCTGAGCCCCGATGTTCTTGCCTTCTCCAGGGATGGTTTTCATATCCACCTCTTTGAAGATGTGGGAGAAGAGTTTCATGCGGTGGTAGTCATCTATAGCCATGAACTTGTCATACTGCTTTTGGGTAATCTCATGGCTGATGCTCTCTCCATTGATGACGGCTGTCATGCGATACTTGGCGTTGCCTTTCTCATCCTTCTGGATTTCTCCCTGCTCATTACGCACTGGTTCAACCTTGATGTCATCAACCTGAACCTCTCTGCCATGCTTGCCTTCACGGAACCATCCCTTGCTTTCGTTCTGCTCATACAGGCTGTTGCCATCTACATGAGCAACACTGCGGTCTTCTGGCTCGATAGTAATCTGGTCGCCATTAGATGGGAGCGACTGGTCAATCACCATCTGTTGGCGGTTGTTGAGTTCTGCCTCTATCTCTGGTCTGAGCTTCAAGCTGATCTGCTCTTTGGAATTGAGCATATCCATCGTCAATTTGTCCTGGAAATCGTTCCTGATGGCATTGTTAATGATGTCAATGCGGTTTTGGACAGGTACTTGCTTGATGGAATTGTTGGTCAGTTTCTTCACTTCATCCTCAGTGAGGTCATAGACAAAGTCCTGCTTGGTGGCAGTGGACTGGATGGTGAGTGTTTTGTTGGCTGCATCTACGATGATGCCATGAGACGAAAGACACTCCTGCCATTTGTCATTGCTGAAATAAACCTTGGAGGTGATGAGTTCGTTGTATGGCTTGGCAGGTTCCTTGGGACGTGGACGAACCACTACAGGGGTAATGACTGATTGCAGGTCTGCCAACACATCCTGCGATGGTTGCTGTACCATGTTTTGCTGACCACCTTTATAATAGAAGCCATAACCGCCATTCTGCAACTCGCCCGGCTTCATTCTGCCGTCAGGACGTTCTGGTACGATTGGAGCACCCTGCATGAACATGGCACCTCCAACTCTGCGCATGTGAAATCCTTCCTGGCATCGTGGAGTCCAACCGAGGAATCTTCCGTGATATGGATCCATCATCATGTGGGCATAGCGTCTGTTCCAAGGAAGTCTGCCGTATTCGCCAACGCCTATGCGGTAGCCGTGAAGTCCCATGGCAACACGTCCATTGGCATTTCGGGCATGGACGAAGTCACGTGGCATGTAGAAATCATTCTTCACGAGTTCTGCCACGGTGTTGTAGGCTTGCTTGTTGGCTGAGTTTGCTCCCCAGTCAACCAAGGCTCTGTGCTGTTGTGCTGTGATGGCATAGGTCAGCAGAGGGGAGTCGTGACCTTGAACGGCCAACTGATAATTTTCTCCTTGTCTGATGATATGTGCTTGCATACCATTTTTTCTGAGAATCTCCTGAAGCTCAGGAGCCAGGTCTCTGCCTACTGGTAATGCATTTGATCTGATAGACATATTCTAATGCTGTTTATTGTTTCTGTACTGTGTGATTATTCGCCAGCTTCAATCTGCTCGCCCTTCCAATCGACAAATTCCTCTGCCGACTCCTCATTGACAATGAGATCCTTCTCTTTGCAGAAGGCTGTGTATTCCTCTTGCCATTCAGGTGAGTGGTGGTTGATGTAGTCAAGCCAGCCATATTCTCCGCTCTGGACTTTTTCCACGAGCACGTCTTCTGGATAGTACTTTACATTTGCCATGAAATCTTGTTTTATGGGTTAATACTTTGGGTTATCGCTGCATCATGCGCATTCCCAGTTTCTTCTGTTCATTCCACATCTCTTCGGTGTAGTTCTCTTCTGGAATGTAGTCGAGATTGCCGTCTTCATCCATAGCCCAACAGCCGAAGATGCCAAAGTTGAACTTATCCCAGTCACGCTTGGCTTCTCGCTTCCAGACAAGTTCGTTGCCTGCTGCGAAACGGATGCCGGTGTTGGAGTTGAGGTCGATACCAATGGACTGTTCCTCGTCATCCTCTACGATGGTAAGGATGTCTCCATTCTGCAACTTCTGCATCTCTGCGCCAGTGAGGTGGTATCGGTCTGCTACATATTGGATGTTTCTGCCGATGACTGGTGTTGGAACACTGAGTACCTGCTTGCTTTCTGGATCAAGCTGGAAGAAACACTTACTGCCGAGTTCCTTACCAACCTCGTTGCTCTCCAAATGACCGACGATAGGCTTTCCTGCAACAAGGTTCTTCTCCTGCTGCTCGTTGAAGAGTTTCAAGTCTAACTCATCGAGCTGTGGATAAAAGAGCACGTCAACGCCACCTTCGGCTGTTCTCACAAGGCTGAATCTGGTTCGTGCCTTGACTTCCTCACCATCATCGGCTGTGATATGAACTGGCAGGACTGGCGACTTGCGGCCATTGTAGATGTTCTGGAGGACATCGGTCGGCAAGTCATCAATCATTGCCTGGGTGAGTCCGAAACGTTCAAGGATGCCATAAGGCATCTCGTTCTCATCGAAATTGTAATTCATTTGCTTCTGTTTTATTTGTTTTTTATTTGGTGGCTGACCTAATGACAAGTCTTATTCAGACTGCGCCTAAAGCCAAACCGACAACAAAGTTACATTGTAGATATAGAAGAAGTTAAACATGTACGTTAGTATCATCAAAGTTTTATAGATAGTTATGAAAGTAGTATGATTATTCTTCAATTATCATACTATAAACATAAATAAAGTTAGATATAATAGAGAAGAGGTAACTTCTTTCGTGTTGTTAGGTTGAGTCTGATTACCTTTGCAACATGAAAGCAATGAAAATACTGATGTTGATACTGACAATGATGTCCGCAAAGACTCCTTCACATGCCCAATTCAATACGATTGGGTATGTGAAGAAGCATAGTGTATCTAAAAAGAAGTGCCCACAAGAAACAGCTCATGTTGCTTCTGTGGACTCTGTAGTGAAGGCTGATACTCTGCCTCCAGATTCTTCCCAAGATGTTCTTCCTTATCTCAGGGCTTCGTTTCCGTTGAAAAGCATTCAGATCAATTCAAGATTTGGAATGCGTAATCACCCGGTGAAACACAAGACTATCATGCACAACGGTGTGGATCTGGCTGCTCATTACGAGAAAGTGTTTTCCATGTTTCCTGGGGAAGTGACTGGTGTTGGCCATGATAATCGCTCAGGTAAGTATGTCACAGTTAAAACTGCTGGCTATACCATCAGCTATTGCCATCTTTCTGCTTTCTGGGTTACAAAGGGGATGTTTGTCAATGCAGGAGAGGTGCTTGGGGTATCTGGAAGTTCCGGCATGTCAACTGGTCCTCATCTGCACTTGACAACAAAAAAGGATGGCAAGGTGTTTGACCCTGTCATCCTTCTGAAGTATGTTCAAAGCATTACAAAGTAGTGCTTGATTAGCATCATTGCTTCTTGCATTTTACCCAAATAGCTTCGTCACCTATAGACATTTTCATCTCTGAAACTGTAGAAGTCGCAGAAATGATGGTGTAAGAAGCAAATAGTTCACCTTCAACATATGTATTCAGTGTGTTTCCTTTCAAAGACCATGTTCCTCGACCAGTTCCGAAATATCCTGAGCCGTAATATGAACCATCTGCATTGAATGTAGCGTAAGTCTTATTGAAAGGCCAGTCAACATACGTACCAGACTCCGATGTCTTTACTGCTGTCATCTCCCAGGTTCCTACAATCATAGACTTGTCATAGTCTCCATTGTCATCATCGTCACTGCTGCATGATATGAATGCAAAAGATGCTACCACGAGGGTAAGAAGGAAAAATAAATACTTTTTCATAATGTTCTTGTTATTTTGAAATTACCAATTGTCGTTTTCATTTCCAGATAAGCCATTCTTGATGCACTCCTCAATTTTGTCCATTACTACATTAGAGTAGGCATGAGCCATGACAAGTGCTTTGCAGGAAGTCTTCTTGTGAGAGTCCTTCTTGGCAAAAGGATAACATTTATCCAGTGTCCAATTCTGATCTGAACGGGTAGGGATAGTGCCTCCCATTGCACCCATCCAACCGCCACCAACGGCAACATTGACAGAATAGAATGGTACTGTATAGGTAACACGAACCTTATTGTCTTTTATATCACACTTGATAATAGGGCGTAAATTAACGTTGTAAGCATTAGTACCACCAGCATGTTGTGCAATACTCTCAACGAAACCCTGTGCGATGATGGTTCCCAACTCTTTGTCATTCAATTTGATAACGGAGTTTGCATCATTGAAAGTTGCGGTAAACCAATAGTTAAGCAGTACATAAAGCTGATCTTTGGTCTTGCCTTCAGCAGGGATTACCTGAGTATAGGTGATGGCATTGTTCTTATCCAATGTCAACTGGGTACCGAGATTGGTTGCTGCATCAACCCATTTCTCTCCATACTTTTCTTTTGCGTACTTTTCCAACTCGTCTGCTCGCAGAATTTGAGCATCTACCGCACTGCATACAAATAATGCAGCAAGTGCAACTAAAATAAACTTTTTCATTTTCTATATTGTTTTGATAGACATTATTCTTTTAAAAATCAAATCCAAGTTTGACGCTAACAGACTCTGTATCATATGTAGCAGGCTTGCGAGTATAACTCATATCATATCTGCCATTGAAACGTTCAAATGTTTCAAATTCAAGTTTCTCAGCAGCATATCCTACAGATAAGCTAAGTCCCTGTTTGCTATTCAGAGCATATCTTACACCCAATGAAGCCACCACGTATAGACCACCATTATTGGTAACAAACGTTCCTCCTTTGATGTCAAAGAAAGGCGAAATCTTACCTTTCGTAAAATTGCTGCGGAAGTTTGCGAAAACCGGAATATCTACTTTGCTATCTCTTACATCAAGTGGTATTTCCATATCACCAGTTTTGTAAGAAGACATAAAATGCAAGCCTGTACCAGCACCAAGGAATATATAAGGATTCACTTGATAGCCATGTGTTGTATTGACTTCAAAACGACCAAAGTCATAGTCTCCAATACCAACAGAATAACCTGCTTCAACATGGCCTTTATAGCCAGATTGCATACTTTGCGCATTGCTATTGATGGCGAAAGCCATTGTAGCAGCTAAAAGAATTGCTATTTTCTTCATAACCTTATAATATAATAATGTGAAAAATCCATTTTCAGAAGGTAACTACCAACCGCAATTATCGTCATAGCACTCATCATTCTCGATGCCTTCATACTCATCACGATCGCAATAACTACTATCATGATAGTCTTCATAAGAATAATCATGGTCGCAGCAGCAATCGTCATAACCATCTTCATAGCCACGAGCATAGTTTTCATGGTCTGAGGTTGTATTATTACCAGCGTTGCGATGCGCTTTCTTTTGACTGTTTGAAACACCGCTTGAAAATAAAAAATCGAATAATCCCATACCTTTTTCTATTAATGTTTAATTTCTGATGCAAAGGTATGAAAGTCTTGTGCAGTCTATCTGCACTATAAAAAGATAGTGCATATTACTGGATAAAAAAAGCAGAAAGAACTGTTTCTTCCTGCTTAAATTAGTTGTTTTGACCTATTATAATTGCCTTAATGTATCTACAAAGTATGCTTCTTTTGCTTTCATCTTTTCACAGAAGTCTGCATAAGATGTGGACGTATGACAAATCTCAATACCTAATATATATAGTGATGCAGATGAGTCCTTCAATCGTGATTTTGCAATATTCTCTTGTCTTTCAGTCAAAGGAGCTATAAAAACTCCTTTCGAGGTCTGTAAGTTAGTTATGTATGTGATTAACTGATGAAGGTCATTGCGATTAACTTTTGAAACTTTTTCATAACTTTCAAGCTTCTTGTATTTTGCATCGAGAACAATATCGTCTTTATAGAAATCTGGATAACGGATTCCACTATGATCTTCAAACAAATAGATGCCACCTTTTTGTTTCTTGTTTTCTGGATGCTTGAAGCCCTCTTTTTGTAGAATGGTATTCAGATACTCTTCCCAAAGCCAGGCTCCATCAAACAGAATACCGCAAATCTCCTCATCTGTTTCTCCGTACTTTACTTCTTCCATTCTTAGAATTTGTAAGCAAAGGCATTGCAGGGGCTGGTATTCCGTATAGTAAGGATGACTCTTATGTCTAAGGTTCTTACCAATAATTGCACCACGCTCATTTTTATTATATGAAGGAGTTAGTGAAATTATGGATTTTACATTGTCTATAGTTTCCTGGTCTAAACCTAATACGGATTGACCATATCTCTTTGACTTCATAAACTCAATTGTATGTCGGATTAACTCTGTCATATCATTGTCATAGGTATATTCACGAGTGGAGTATGCCACATTTCCTGCAAACGGAATGTTTTGGGCAATATGGCGACCCCAGTCAATAGTACCTTTTAATTTTGCATCGTTATGTTTGAAGTTCTGATACTCTCTGTATATGCCCTGACGCATTGCGTTTCTTAGCAAGTGAGGGAACATAAACATAATAAAGTCAAAGACATCCTCTTTTTCGTTATTGTGATTAAGGTCAAAGAGATTGAATGAAAAGACCTTTTGAAGCATGTAATGTAAGAGATAGTCGTCGCGTCCTGTGTCAAAACGGGATTTAATTTTAATCTGCAGGTTTCCAACACCGATAAAACCCATTACATTTCCTGTGGTAATACGTACCTTTTCTGGGTCACTTGTATTTAGAATGGTCATAACAGAAGCTTCACCGACTTTGTCGTCAGAATCCTCTATACTATAGGGAAATATTAGCAGATTCTCATTTTCATGACATAATTGAGCTATTGTCTTATCGGCAATAGGGAATAAAGCTGAAACATCTTTGCGAAGAAATGTCCCAGCTTTCACCTGTCCAATATTATTGTCTGTTAAGTTAATTCTCATCGACTAATTCATTATCATTAATATTTGAGTTGCTTTCTTTGGTATCGAAGTAAGCATTTCTCAACTTTTCCATGATTTCGTCTGATTTGCGGAAACCACGTATATATTCTCTAAGCAATGGTTCGATATTCATATTCCACAGCTTTTCAAAGTTTCCACCATTATCACCCAACTTTAAGAAGTATGATGGTCCAACCTGGTAGGCAGGTCCAAGCCCTTCAATCTTGGATATCTCATTATTCAATCTTGCCATAACGCTCTTTGCCTTAGTGGCACATTCGAGTTTGTCGAGCATAGATTGTGTATCTTCTGGCTTTATCTCCTTCCAGGTGAATCTGCGACGCATAGCAAAGTCCATGCTCTCAATACTACGGTCTATATCATTCATTGTACCAAGAATGAATACGTTTTCAGGAATATAAAATCCTTCTGCAAATACATCTGTTTCAGGGACAAGGTTCTGATATTGAGTCTTTACTCGTATATCTTTCTTGCCTCTATAACCAGGGTCAATGGCGTAGAATAACTCTCCAAATATTTTTGAAGCCTCTCCACGATTGATTTCATCAATGATAAAGACAAATGGCTTACGCTCTATTTTGTTTGCTGATATAACTTGCGTCTTATATTTCATTTCACGAATAGCTTTCGTAATAATGAATGCATAAAAATCAGGTTGTGTACCAAATTTTCTGTTAAAATAGGTACGGATATCACGCACTATATTTAGTGGAACATCATTGGTCAGCAACTCTATTATTTCATCAGCGTTTATAGGAATAAGTGGCGTTTTAGGGTTACTATCATTATGAGCTATAATGTTTCTCCCTTTGATTTCATCTATTGTAAACTCACTTCCATTTGATAATTTAAACTTTGTATCATTATCTATAGAATCATCAATAAATTGCTGTAACTTATTTTCCCAAGATAATTCTTTAGAGAGATTTTCAATACTCTTTGCAGAATCAATCAAATTCTTGATAGCTTTTTTGCAAAACTCCTTAAATAGTCCATCTTTACGCTCAAATCCCATCTGTCCTTCAGACATCACGATAGGTCTCAGACCTTCTACAAAATCAGTATAGTCGTAAGACGGATGAAATTGCACAAAGCACATTTCTTCCTTGCCACATCCCATTTCTTTTGCTATGGCCTGTGCCATAAAGGTCTTACCGGTACCAGGAGCGCCAGTCAGAACTAAGTTCTTGCTTTCTTTAAGCAAGTCAATATATTTTTGATACATCATGGAGTTGCTTGTTTTTGTTTCAACAAGTTCATTTTCAATAACTTCATAGTCAGTGTCTGTGATTTTTAATAATGCACTATTATAATACCATAAAACTGTTTGGGCAGTAAGTGGCATGCTTTGAATATATCCATTATCTGTTAACTCGTCATTGATTGATGAAATCAAATCTTCTTCTTCTTTTATTTCTGGAATAACATATTGTTCCAATAATTCGTAAAAATGAACAAGCTTGTGACCAGCCTTTCGAGGCTTAATCTCTAAAAGCTTACACAAATTCTTATATACGTCATTTTTATAAAAAGTATATTTCTGAGGATTATAGAATGCCAAGAAACAGCTGATAAGTCGTTCATCACACATTGCACTCGTGTGTGTAGTGAACTTTGCCTTAATCTTATTATCCCATAATGTTTTGCAACTATCAGTGAATTTTTCTATTCTTTCTTGTAGAAGGATGCTTTCATCAAACAGTGCTCTAAAGAGTTTTCTATACTCTTCTGGTTCATATTTCGCAAAATTTCTAATTGCGGTAATCTGTGAACTGAAGCAGAGATTCCCAAGATCAAGAGAATTAATCTCGCTAGAAAAATCTACAGCATTAGGATCTGGGTGTCCATTTTGTTTGGACACCAATTCCCATTTATATAATTCTTCTAAGTTAGAATCGCCATTTAGTCCATATTGGATTTGGTGATTCTTGAATAATGTAACTATATCTTTTAAACTCATATTTGTTCTTTCTGATTATAATTAAACTTACTCCAGAGAGCTCTACATTATCAGTTCCATAAACAACAATTAGGGCAGCCTTTCGGTATTCATTGAATACTGTGGCTGCTCTAATATTGTGTTATGCATGTTTTGTCTTCATGAATGTTGCAGTAAACTCCTTACACTTGCGCATATCCTGTTTCGATGATGCAATAGAGTAGGGACTATATTTTTCAAACATGTCAAGACCACGTCCAAGAGTAATTGTCCATCCTGTATCAGTTTTGATACATCTATCATGGAAGTCTCTGAACTTGTATGTAAACTCAATGCCATAAGAAGCAAGGTCGTCCTTGATGTCATCAAGCTTGTCAATCAAGTCTGGTATCTTGTCTTCCTCTTCATTAGTGAAAAGGTTCAATTTCAAGTCATCCACAGGACGTGTGTTGATAAGCATCAGAGCAAACTCCATAAAGTTCTTGATTTGCCATGAAGCACGTATATATGGATCTTCAACGGTTATTTCCTTTGCTTCTCTCATATAAGGTGCAAATAACTTCTCATAACTTACGCCTGTTTGTCCCATTCTGAATGACATACTCTTTTCTTGTAAAATAGGAATGCGTGGACGTTTGGTCGGATGCTGATTCGAACCTCCCTCTGCATTGGCAACTACAGTAGATGTCTCATTGTTTTCTGTGGAAGTTTCAGCTTCTTCTGTATTATCTTCAGTCGTAGTATGTTCTACTATCTGATTGCTTACTTGTTCCAATGTCTCAATGCTCACTTCGAAACCAGTTTTCAAATTGATGTACTTGAACTTTGCCGGCTCTGCCATGAAAGTTTCATCAATCACATATAGCTGATCCTTCACACGTTTACGACCTTCTGCAGCAAAGTCAACCAACTCATAAGCCTCTTGGTCTGTCATCTTACCATCAGGATAGATAAGTTTCATCATGCCTGAGAAAGTCTTGCGGATAGCAAGGTGGTCACGCTCTGAGAGTGAACCGTCAAACTTCGCATAGTCATTCAACACTGCAGTTCTGTCATCATTGCGCATTTCGTGAAGCACGGCTGCAATGTAGTCTGTTATAAGACCATATCCCTTGGAAAAACTGTTCTTCTTCAACATCTTGATTTCCCAACCTGGATTATAGAGATGGATTCGGTCGAGGAACGCACCCTTAATGAATGATGTAGGAATGCTCTCAAACAGATGGCTGTTCTTCAACATGTATGGAACAGTATGTTTAGTATTACCTACGAAAGACATGGACGCACTTGCCTCGTGCGTACCCTTACCACGGTTGAACGACTTGTTGGCAAGATAGTTCTGCATCGTGTCGATGAGCACAGCATCCACATTACGGCCTTTCTGCTGTTCAAACTCGTCCCATGCCACTACATCCCAATAGCCTACCAGTCCAAGAATCTCCTTGTTGCCCTGGATTTTCACGAAAAGTCGGGCAGAGGTTACGTCACCACCACTGACAAGTACGCCATAAGGAGACAGTTCCTGGAATACATGAGACTTACCTGTTCCCTTTGGACCCAATTCCATGAAATTGAAGTTGTTCTCAACATGAGGGAGAAGACGAGCTAAAGTGATGAACTTCTCACGGCGGTTCATTGCCTCAGGGTTCAGACCCACTGTGTGCATCAGGAAGTCAATCCACTCCTCTGTAGTGAAGTTTTTACGTTGGTCGATATATTCCTGCAGGTCGATATTTGAAATCTGGATAGGCTTCAATGTCTGGATTTCCCATCTCACCTTGACGCTTTCACCACTGATATAGCCAATGGTAACAATGCACCAAACGCCATTGCCACTAAGCAGTTTGGGGTTCTTACGCACGTAGTCTGTACCGATAGGTACTCCAGTCAATCCCAGGTTGGCAAATGTAGCCTGATACTCATCGTTCTTCTCGTTGAGCACAACGGTTACTTTGTCGATGATACGATGTTTGCCATTCTCACGTATGATACCTTTTACCGATTCTGCTTCAGCACGGTGAACATAGTTGTTTTGGATAACTTGCTTCACCTTTTCCAAACCTTCGTTGATGATTTCTTCATCATCACTGGCGCAATACTGCCCCAGCAGGTATTCCAACACGTATGTAGGAACAGGCAGACCTCCCTTCACGAGGAAAGCCAAATCCTTTCTTACCACTTTGCCTATGAAGGCATTCATTACTTTCTGTTGTAAATCCATATGCAGTATTCCTTAAAAATCTTGTTCTATCATTGTATTGTTCTTCACTGTCTCACGCACAAGTGGGTTCAGTTTGTCATCCACATCGTAGATTCTAAGCTGTAACATACTTGCATTGACAGATTTATTCAGATTGAGTGTCACTTCAAACACACGATTGTTCAAGTTCGTTGCATCAGTGCTATTCAGTGTCACTTCCTTCTCCTGGGTTACAGGATCGTCACCATTATAAATACAGCAAACCACCTTGCGTTCCATCACGGTCATGCTTACTGCTTCCGACTGTATCATCTGGAACTTCAGGCGGCTACTCACCATATTCAGGTTGTGGCTCATCAGAGCTACGCCCACCTTTTCTGTCTTGTTCGTTTTCTTACGCACGCTCTTAATAATAGGAATAATCATTTCCTGGAGTGAAGCGCCACCATGAGCAAAGTTGTAGCCACCTGGTGCAGCCAGGCGATTAGTTCCAATAGGTACTGCAACCTGCAAAGGAGTAGCACTTTTGATAGAAGATACCTTGTCTAGAGGGAATTTTACAATATCCTCAAAAGAATCGTTACTATCTGTAAGATAATATCTTGTCTTTTTCTCTATAGCAAAGTCTGTAATGCTATGTTTGTCCTTATCTTCAAACTTCATATCATTATAGAGGAATCCATGATCTGCTGTAAGAAGTACATTTGTTACATTCCATGTTGCATGCAGACGTTTTACCAGTACTGTCAGTTGCTCAATGGCTTTTCTGCAAGCACTGATTACCTCGAACGGACTTTGTGAATGACCGGCTTCATCTATTGTATCATAGAATATATACACCAATGAACGTTTGAAGAGTTCACGCATGGATTGTGCGTCGCCATTCATCACGTCTTCATAGCGTGTACAGATGGCTCCTTCCCGATATTTTCCCAAATGTGCAGTCCTCTGTTCTGTAGTTGTCAGCAATGTTCCATCCACCATCATGTCTGTGCCATTCAACTCCAGCGAGTGATGAGGGAGGAGGGCAAGCTTGCAATACTTGGTTTCCGTAGGGAGCATTGCCTGGTATGTATCTATTGTTGCAATATGCTTCTCTTTGGCCAGTTCCTGCATCAGTTCCTTTGCTACCTCATATCTAAGCGCATCACATACGATGACAACCTGCTTCACACTGGTATCTGACTCGTTCTTGTAGAAATCCTCTTGACGCTTTAATCCGGTTTCAGTAAACCAGGCACCCTTTTCCCCGACGCATGTCAGCCATTCGAGGTTTAGTACATTAGTAATCTTGGCATATTCCAAATCCAACTGACGTTTGGCATCACTTAATGTCTGTTCGATAGGATTCTCCTTTGTAATCAGCTCGTGGTAAGCTTCAAGTGTACGACGATAGTAGAGATCTACAAGATAGAACTCTTCTGTATATTTCTCAACATACTCCTTGGTACTATTGAGTTTCAGCGTACCAAGACCTCTTACCTGAGCATAGTATAAAGCCGACTGCTCTATGAATCGGATTGCAATCTGAATGTCACTATCTACAGGAAGCTTCAATGACAACTCACGCATGCGGTCATTTACCTGCTCCGGGTCTGCCATCAGCTTTTCTTCTACAATCTCTTTCAGAATTGGCCAGCAGAGTGACTCTGTAAGATAGTAGTAGTTAGCATCAATACCATAGACATTGATGATTTCCTCTTCCTTGATGTCTGTAGCCAATATAGTCATGGCTTGGGCAAACTTCTCTGACAGTTGGCGGTCGTGTGTACCCAACTCATAGATTTTGTTCACCTGGTCAAGTACCACCGAATTGCTGATCTTGTACTGCTTATAGGTGTCTCCCGGTACTGCGTCTAAAAGCTGAGTGATGCTATTGTACTTCAAACTCTCAGCCACGTTTTTCATCTTGATGGCAGCGTTAAAGTTAGGAGTTAAACCGAAGAGCTTATCCAACTTTTCCGATAAAGCCTTTGAAGCATCAAAATTCTTGCTGAGCTTATACCAGAAGTCAGTACGCTTCTTCTCTTCTGCTATTCCATCCAGAATAATCATCTTGATAATGAGCTGTTCCCATTCTTGCAGCTTCTTCTCGCCAAGATAATTGGAAATGAAGGCACGGCAAACCATGTCCTCGCTGAATGATGTACTATCAATATGTCCATTAAGGATGTTGCTTATCTTAGACGACATGATTTCGCCAATGTTCTTCTTCACGAAACTACGGAATTTTTCAGGAAGATTATACTGCTGCATAAAGCTGGCATAGTCTTCTTCCTTATACTCCATGTTGGCTTTCAGCATGTCGAGTAGGGGGAAACTGAGCTGCTGTTCCTCAGTATGAGGATATACCTGTTCAGGGAAGAGCAGAACAACATGCTTGTCCTTCCATTCGTTCTCGATGGCATACTTGGCATTGAACCACGCACCATCAAACACCTTATATAAATAGTCGTCATTCCACTGCTTCATCTCATCCAGTTCGTTCTGGATGATGTTCATCCTGTCGAAGATGAAGAGCACATGAAGTTGTGGATTGCGCTCGAAGTAATTATATATTCTATCTTGTACCATTTCTTTTTATCTTAAACTTTATAAGTACTTCATTAAGTATTTTTTATCACTCTTGGAAATATTTCCATCAAGAATAAATCTTTTTAACGTTTCCTTATAAATATCATTCTTAAACAATTTCGTTCTTATTTCATCATTAAAATCTAAAAGCCAATCTATCTTTACCATTTGAGGTTTTGGATAATCAAACGGTGAAAGATAAAATTGCAAGCAGTCATTCTCTTTCGCAAGTTCATCAATATAACTATATAGATGTTCATAATGAGAATCTTTCCTTATTTCAGCAAGAAGGAAGAGGGTTTCATCTCTTAGTTCATTCTTATCTTTTTCTAACAGAACTTCAAAACGCTCCACGGGAAAGTTTTCTATTTCATTGTGCTTGATGAAGTAAATGAAATCATACAAATTTCCAATTCTCGACAATGAAAACTCACGTATTTCATTCCGCAACTCATCTGTAACTATTGAATAGATAAAACTTATTTCTGTTACAATATTTTCCTTATTTTGCAGCTTATCAAAGCCAAACTCATTATAAGTGATATTGGCATCATGTAAAATTTTGACTATGTTGAATATGCATTGAGCATATTCTTGATAATCGGAAGTTGTACAGAGTAATTTCCACAATAGAGCTTTTGCCGAGGCTTCATCAGGAGAATAGTTTTCCAATACTTCTTCTATTAAGACCTTATCAAACTGCCTAGAATGATTTTGTGATTGATACTTAATGAGTACTTTATATAAATCTTCTTTGTTTATTTTTTCTTCCTTAGATTTACTCACAAGAAGTAAAAGATTTCGAAGAGGATTATACAAGCAATCTTCCTCTCTGAAAGCTAGTATTTGCTCTTCCGCTAATCCACCAAGGCATAAATTTATATACTCTATTCCATCATTGTCGATTTTTAGAGAACGAATTTCATACCCTTTAAAGATAGCTTTAAGACGTTTGGTCTCTATGCTGAAAATCAAAGATTTCAACATGTTGTTATCTAAGGACGTAATTTTAGTACATCTACCCAATCCTCCGAACATAGTTGCTGATGGAGTAGCAAAGCTATTAAGAATACCTATTGCGTTGTTTTCGCAAATAGATTTAAAATAGCCATTGTTATCACAAATGATATAGTTCGCCCATGAAAACATAGACTCACGCTCATATAAGGACATGAGCCGAACAATATTGCTGTTTATAGAGCAAACTCCTTTCTCTGCTGACTTTCTCTGCTGATATATTTCTTCCCTTAAATGCTCTGTACTTAGAGCATGACTTCCTATAGATCTGAATGAAATCAAATCTTGAAAAATCGTCTTAATCTCAGCATCTAATGGTAAATTACCCAAAATAGTTTCAAGACTTTCACTTGTAGCTAACTCTATTTCTTTGTCAACATCATATTCATTTGAAGGTACAAGTTGGAAATAAACCCCATGACGTATCGACCATAAATTGTATCTGCATATAAAATACAATATATATCTTTGTCTTTCCCAATATAATGGCAACAACTTGGCATAGATACGATATGCTTCTCTATAGTCACCCAACATATACAATGCATAAGGCAACTCCAAATCTTCAATGGTATAAGTATTTTGACGGGTTCTCAAACTCCTCAGTTTCTTATTTACATTTACAGAATCAAAGCAATGGATATAGTACTGAGTTGACCAGCCTATATATTTATCAATATGTTGAAGATAATTGTTATCTATAATTTCTATACCATCAATCTTATACAGGTAGTTATAATAAGCTATCTGTAGAAGTTGTCGCACATTTATAGTTGGATGTTTAATAAGAAAATTTCTTTTTGCCTGATTTGTTTTCAATTCTTTTGCCATTTTCTTAAAATACTCCAAACCTGTCTGTAGTCCCTCGGAATGTGTGTTCCAATACATTTTTTCAGGTTCTGGGAAAAAACATCTTAACCCGTCACCAAAAGTTTTTAATTCGCTAAGATATGGCTTGATACGTTCATAGAGATATAGTACCAAATCTTCTTTTGATATGGCACTATAATTCTTTATAGCATGAAGAGTCTTGTCTGTGTATTGTCCTATACCAGACAAGGTATTTGATGGATATGCAGAACCATTAATACTATCAAGTTCTTCCTCTGAAAAATGTAAAATATTGACTCCTTTTTCCTCGAAATATTTTTTTGTTATATCATCAGGGGTGTCATAAGATAACAAATAAGCTCTCTGCATATCTTCTGAAAGAATATTTTGTAATTCGTTCATTATCATCTTCAAATTCAAATCTGCAAAAGAGAAACCAACGAACAACACCAATTTACTTGCAAAAAGGGACTGCACAAAAGCCCTTATCAGAGGAAAATTATTTTTATAGTCAAAATAATCTTTCTCCGTAAGAACTATATTGTCGGTTGCATAATCTCCATGCATCTTTACCAAACAATGCTGCTTTTCCATTTGTGGAATATCCTTGTCTTCCCTAATGATGTCATATTGCTTAAATTCATTGGCTAATTCTTGCTCAACCAAATCATCATAGTTTGTAGTGATAATATGACACGGATTAAGTGCAATAATGCTTTTATGCAATGGATTTGGAACAGCCTTATTATAGAGCAAAACATTTTTGATCTTGTCCATATATTCCTTATGTCCACGTGAATCCTTATACATTTGTGCCAATTTAAGCACATCATTTTCTTTGCTTAATTCACTTGGAAGTTCTTCCATCATAGAACAAATCAAATTATTCCACGTTGGAATGCCGGAGTTTTGTGAAACCCCGGCTCCGACAAATACAACAAGTTTATCTGTCCTGCTTGCATGTTGTATTCTAAGTAGATTTGCAATCTGTTGTTTATCCATTGCGTATATCTTGTTTACTTTATCTTTTGTAATATATCACCAAACTTGGCGTAGTTGACCACTACACCGTCATCGAGATCGAAACTGATAGCTTGCTCGGCTACAACCTGCAGGCGCTCGTGGTATTCACGGCACTCGTCGAGTTGCTTCTTCAGAGCCTGTAACTGCTTGGTCTCTTTGGTTGAGAGTTCGGCACGGCGAGCATCGAGCTTGTCGATTTCTGCCTCCAGATGTTCGATATAAGGGAGAAGATACTTGGATCTTACTCGCTCTGTAGTGTAGGCATTCATGCGATGCATGTAGGCGATGACCTGGAAGGCACCCTTCTTGGATGAGAACAGCCAGTAGATAGGGCGGTTCTGATACATCTTCTTGTGGTCTTTCCAGAAGTCCTTTACGAAGTATTGCTCCAGTGTCTTGCCGAGGCATTGCTCCACGTAGTTCAGGTTTGCCACATGATCTTCGTTGCCCAATGCCACACGGATGAAGTCGGCAAACCGAGCTGAGGCGTTATCAGAGAAACCACAGTCGTTTGGCATGAGCGGCATGATGCCGTCGTCGTCTATTTCCCATTGTTCCCCATTGTATTTGTAAGGAGCAATCTCCTCGTCTGTTGGGTTAGGGTGGGCGATGTGGAGTCCCGGTCTGTCGAGGCGGTAGCGTCCGAGCATACAGCCTACAGCATAGCTGATGAGTTGCTTGGTCATTACATCCTCGTTCCAGGTAATGCCATTCTCTGCTACATTGATTTCTCCCTGCTGAAGGATAGTGATTTCGTTCAGTGGAACGTCAGGAGTCAACTCATCTTGCAGGCCATAGATGTCGATGAACTGGCGGTTGAGTTCTTCCTCGTTCTTATGCAGCTGCATAAACTTGCGCTCCCACTTCGTCTTGTATTGCTCCATGCGCCATTCAAGACTGCCTAACTGTGGGGCAGCAGGGGAGAGACTGATATGTTCGCCCGTCTCTTCGAAATGCTTCTCTATCTTGTAATCGATGTTTTCCATATAGGTGTCGGCATCGATGGACAAGAGCTCGTTGCTTTGGAAATCCCAGGAGTTTTCGTGGGCGTCCCAATCTGAACGGGAGATTGCGATGTTTGACTCAGCCATATTTGTAATTTTTATTTCTTCTATATTCTTATATGGAAGATTGAGAAAATTTCCAGGCTTAAAGTGAATCGTCGGATTTAATAATGGTCTAATATACTCAGGTATACAAGAATTGGAATATGCAAGTAATTTATTCCAACTGTTCGTATCTGTTCCTTCTGTTTCATAAACAGCATTGGCAGAACCATCAAATAAAAATCCTTCTTCAAACATTCTAAAAGACAATCCTCCAGTTCCACTTATTATATCAGACCATCCTATATGCTTTAAAAAGATTTTATCTAAATTAAAGTTGTGAGCCCAAATACGTTTCCCATCAGGATGCATTGTATTGGTTAATTCAGTACCATTATGATACCAATTAACAATGTAGTCTCTATTACCAAACCACTTTCTAAATTCTCCTGCTTTATCATAAGGATACCATTTTGCTTCAGAATGAAGACTTTCAGAACAGGACTTACAATTAAAAAAAATATTTTTAAATGAGACTTCATGCCATAATCGTAGATAATAATCATTTCTTCCTGTAGCCATACCGCATCTCGTTTCAAAATGATTAATAATGTTTCTATTCTCAAAGGCTCGAATCATTTCTTCACTTACCCAATATCCAATTGGACAACCAGGAATCTTCACAAAGTTTTTCTGCTCAACATTAGGATAATAAATATGGTTACCATCCTTAGAATAAGGGAGTTCTGTAACATCCTTTGTGTATTCCTTAAAGTTGTATTTAAAATCATGGTTAGCCAAGGTCTGCTCAAAGAGCATACGAAGATGGCTTTGCTCAAATTCCTGGAAAGTACGTTCTACCAAACGAAAATAAGTACCAGAAGCATTTGTATTACTTGTATTCTTTATGACTGCAGATGATGCTCCGAAGTCTGCACCGAATACGCCACGACTAAGATGAAGCAAAGATTCAATACTTTGATTCTCGATAATGTTTTTGCGTAATCCTTCAAAGGTGCTGAGGAACATCCATGAAGGAGGGATGATGAAAGCGTAGCAACCATTTGCTGACGTACGTTGTCCCATCATTTCTACAAATACGGTAGCAAGGTCTGCCTTACCATCCTTATACTCGTCCTTTACATACTTACTCAATACGCCATTCATGTTGCCACTGCCCATATACGGAGGATTCATTACGAGGGCATGATATTTCTCCGTCAAGGCAAGAATCAGTTTAAACGCAACGATTTGTGTACGCACTTCCTCTGGTACAATCTCCTGACTGCACCAGTAATCTGTTGTCTGCTTAATGAGCAGGCGTGTGCTTGCGCTGATGTCGAACTTCATGATAGATCCGAGCGAGTCGGCGTCTTGCATAAGGTCGAAGCAATCCATAATTTCTTCCTTCTGCTGATTGGTTGCCTCGCCTTGGAAGTAGATGTGTAGCATGTCCTGAATAGGGCCTTGCGTCTCTCTGTTCCATGGCTTAGGCATCGTGAGCACATTAGGCATGCAATGCGCATCTGCAAAGGCGGCATCCTTCTGGCAAGCTTTCAACAAAAGGGCAAAAGTAGCCAACTGCTTAGCACGGGTGTCGAGGTCGATACCCGTAAGGTTGCAGCTGAAAATTTTCTCTACAGCCTCTCCACGACCATAACCTTCTGTAAGATAAAGGTCATAGAGCAGGTCGAAACATTCGTTGAGAATATGTCCCGAACCGCACGCAAGATCTGCCACCTTTAAGTCCTCTAATTCGTTGTACTTCAAGATAGTATCGTTACTTGATTTTTCTGAAGGTTCAACGAGATATTGCCACTTCTTTTGCAACTGTTTCTCGTATGGATTGTTGTCCAGATAGATTCTACCCACGGTGTTCTGCACCATGTACTTTACAATCCAGTTAGGTGTAAAGATCTGTGTGGCAGCAGGAATCTCATCGGCCTCAAACTTACCCTTCTTGGCAAACACCTCGTCCTTGCGCTCAGAAATATAGAACTGGTAAAGCCATCCAATCAACTCAGGTGACAGGAAATCTTCATTGGTAATAAATTCTGTATGGTTGAGCATATCCACGAAACCACCTTCTGCCAAAATATTGTTTGGCAGAAGTAGTTCGGTGTAGTCGGCGATACTGCCGAAACACTGGTTGATGATAGGGTTGTCGTGACACCAGGCTGTAATGAGGATGGCAAACTGCTCAGTCACCTTGGTGTCATCATCGAGGAGTTCCACGAGTCGCTGGCGCAATTCTTCTTTCATCTGCGGTATGCGCCCCTGTCGGGCTTCATCCACAATGACAGGTGTGCGTGCAGCATCGGCATACGCCAGAACCGGACTGCAGAGATTGTTCTTCTGTAGGATTCGGATGGCACAGAGACGATTGAACCAGGTGTAGGCGGCTTCCTCATACACCTCATTGATTCCTTTCTGCTGAATACGGTTGTAGAGGGACATCCACTGGTAGTAGAAGCCCTCTGTCTGTAACTGATCATTCCAAAGAGAACCGCCCTGCATCAAACGAGGTTTATTCTCTTCTGCAACATTGCCGTTCTTGTCGAAGCCAAGCGTAGTAATCTTGGCAGCAATGCCGGCTTTCAGTATATTTCGTGCTTCGGTTGCGAAGCGTTTGATTCTATTTGTGTCCACGTTTATAAATTTATTATTTATATAGTTGCGTTGTTATATGGATGGAGTGATAATTAATCTCCAATTGCCATTAGAAGCACGTTGAATATATCCTTTAGTTGTCAATTGCTTTATTTGTTTATTGACAGAAGCGATATTTATCCCAATGTTTTCTGATATACATGGAATGGTGATATCCGGATTCGAATACATCAAGTTGAGCATCTGGCTTGTCGTTGCAGATCGGAATTTGACACGTTCGCCATCAAACCACCAAACGTTCTCTCCTCTTTCTGTTAAGAAGCTAATATTATATGAAACCTCTTCTATGAATAAATTGGAAAAATACGTCAAAAATTGTTGTATATCTCTCTTTGATGCATGTGCGCCAAGTGAAGGCGCAGCGCCTACCGTAAGATCTGTTTTATGGAGCGCTTCCAAATATTCATTTTTCTTTCGGCTTCTTACGACAATCATAGGATAATCATGACGTGAAAGAATATAATTAGCCATGAGTCTTGCAATACGCCCGTTTCCATCCTCAAAAGGGTGAATGCGAATGTATCGATAGTGGAACATGGCAGCCAACTCAACAGGTGTGAATTTTCCTGATTTTTCAGCTTCGTTGTACCATTCTACCAAATCACCCATTAGAGCAGGTGTTTCTTCAGGCGAAGCGTACTCGAATCTGTCTCCATATCTAGTAATTACACTATTGGGGCGAGTTTTGTATATTCCTGCATGGATAGTATAACTTGTAGTTTCACCACCTGGTAGATTTCTGAAAACCTTATAATCTTCACGTAACAGCGTTTTATGTAATGTTCGGATAAAATGCTGCGTTAGTGGAATGTCTTTTAGCAGAGCTTCTTCTTTCATCATTTTCAGTCCTACATTACTTGCAGTCATCTCTTGTACATCCTTGGCTTCTGCTTCGCCTACAATTTTACCAAAGAGAAGTAATATCTCAGTCTGTCCATATGTCAGAGTGTTTCCTTCTATGTGATTGCTATTATAGTTAAAGTCTATAGTGAAGCGACGGCTTAGCAGCTCTCTATCTCTTTCTGAAAGAGGCAAAAGAGCATTCCATCGTGCCATTATTTCCTGTATTTTATCCATACGTTTATAGCTGTTATTTGCAAGAAAACACTTTAAATGGTATATGTCGTATACCTTTTAACGTGATTTCTTGCAAAGGTTTGTTATTTAACTATCATTACACCATCCTGGTCAACAAGCAGCTTTTCGAGCTGCTGGCGCAGACCTTCCAGGTAGCGTTCTATATCCTCTGAATTCGTGATAGGCAACTTTGTCTTAGTCTGCAAGGATGCCTTGCGGATGCGTTTGTCAGGAGTTTTTGGTGGTTCTGGTTTACCGTCTCCTTCACCTCCTGGAGGCAGAGGTGGGTTATAAGACATAATCTTATCCACCTGTTCCTGATAGAACGTATCTGTATTGGCATTGTTCTGTAGTACCAGAATATTGGTTGGAGTGGTCTTGACACGAATAACGGTTTCACGGTCAGACAGTACACTCTCTGGAACATGCTGTTTCTCGGCAACCTGCTTCAGATAGTCGAACATATCATTATAGGCTGCTTTGATCTTCTCACGGAGTTCATCACGTACACCATCCAATATACCTGATAGCTGGCGTTGCAGCTTGATGTAACCACGAAGACCAGAAATTGGCCATGGGTCGTTCTTCAACTTATTGAAGTCGGTGACTGCTCCCTGCATCTCCATTGGAACGAATGGGAAATTATACTGGTTGTCGTCCAGGAACTGGAGGAGCTGCTTGTATGTATCAAGCTGGTCGTGAGTAAACTGCACCACCTCCTTGCACTTATCGATGAGTACCTTTGCTTCATCCTTTGCTGCAATGACGAGGTTGAAGAACTTCAGCGGATCACGCTCGTTAAGCCATGATTCGAAGAGTTCAATTGCCTCACGGATAGGCTGGCAGAACTGGTAGCCAGCAATCTGCTGCTCAATATCCTTATAGCCCTTGATGAACTTGGCAAGGCTGCGGTCGCTCTCTATGTCACGGCAGGCACGGAAAAGCTGAGTGCTGTCTGTGGAACTTGGTACGGCAGAAATACCGAAAATCTCTTTCCATGCCGCAATGAAGTTCTGGATGACCTGCGGAGAGATGACCTTAGCCTGACGCAATGTGAACTTGTTTGACTCGCTGACGATGCGGTTGGCAACGGTTGATGTCTCTACATTCGGATTGTTAGCGTAGGAGTAGTCACGATTATGACGACGTACCAACTCATTGATAATATAGAGTGTGCAGATGTTGTCCCATCCGTATGGAGCCTTTGCAAACTTGGCAAGAACATCTGAAACGTTTACCTCAGCAAACTGCTTGTTGAGATAAATCTCCACTTCGTGCTCGGCATCAGTAAGTACGGCATTCATTCCACCGTAGTCGCCAGGGTTGACATTTCTGAGAATTGCCTTCTTCAACTGCTCCGTGGTGCGAGGCATGCTTGGGTAATCCACCAGGTTTGCCTTGGTATAAATGCTGGACAGATGCTTATCCATCGCTACACGATACCGGTCGTTGCCACGCTTCTGTCCCAGTTCGGCTTCATCTATCACGCTGAGGCCTGAGACGATAGGACAGGTGTCGAGAATCTTCTCAAACTCCTTTCTGATGATTCCATCGTAAAGTTCGTTGGCACGTTTCTCAAACTCGTCACGTGTCTTTTTGTTGTCCTCGCTTGTTACCGGAGTTGCCATGTAGCGGTTTGCCTGGCAATACCAGTAGAAGGCATTGTACAAACGCTTGTTGTCACGATATTGAGGACCTACATAGTAAACCATGCGGTTCACGTTACTGTTCTGCAAAGCCAACTGCTCGGCACTTTCGTAGTCTGCATCCATTACGAACTCTACCTGCACATCAGGATTGTTGCTGAGGAAGGTGCGCTGCTTGATGGTAAGACCCACGGAGAAACTGCGGGTCTTGTATTGCTCCTTGTTGCGGAGAGCCGTGATGTAGCGGTTGAAGATTTCCTTCAACTGCTCTGCCTGGGTGTTGTTGTCAACAACTTGGCTCTGAATGAGCTGGGCCACCTTCATTTCTTCTTCACTATAGAAAGCGTAGGTCTCAGGAGCGCCCTGCTTGCCCTGTTCACGACGGATAATGTTGTTGTCGCAAAGGAACTCAATCACCTTTTCTACCTCGTTCTTGATGTTAAGGCGAGGAGTCTCCATATCGTTGATAAGAAGTGAGGTTACATTATCCAAGGTTGCAGGGAAGACCAGCTGGTCGGTCTGCGAGATATTACAGATCATGAAGAGCACATTGGCTACTCTTACGGCAAGACGGGTGCGCTCTGGGCGGTCGGTCTGGTAGGTGCGAGCCATACGCAATGCATTATCCACAGCCTTCTGGCCACGAGCCTGCAATCCTTCTTCGAACATATTATTATAGAGTTCGTCGAAAGAGATGAACTTGCCCAACTCTGCATCAGCATTCGTCTTGGCAGTAGAGTGGATTACCTTGATGATGCTTCGCTCGTTACCCTTCACCTCCTTGGCCACATAGCCGAGGTTGAGGAACGAGTTGAATACCTGCATAATCAGCTTGAACTGATAAGGCACGAAAGGGTAGTAGTCCACGAAATCATCTTGTGTTTCGTAGCTGCTATATGATGTTGGCAGTTTGAACTGAAGGTCGAAACCTGCCTTATATTTATTGTAGAGGGCAGCAAGCTCTGGCTTCACTTCCTCTTTCTTGTCGAGAATACGCTTTTGGGTAATCACCTCTGGCTGTGTGCCTTTGAGTGACACTTTCACCTCGAAGCGTCCCTTAATCTTGCCTTCCTTATCCTTCTCTTCTGCTATATGACAGTCGTCCATAATCTCAGAAAGGTCTTGTTGGGCAGTACAAGCCACCCATACCTTGTTGTCGCAAGCCTCAGAGAGTTTGGTGATAATCTCCTGGAGGTTGAGATAGCGGTCACGCTCCTTGTTGATGAACTGACTCACCTCATCGGCAAGGAGAATAAGACGGTAGTCATCGCCCTTGTCCTTCAGGTAGGAAGCCAATTCCATACCGAAGCGGTCGATGCTCATATTGGTATCGCGCTTGATGATACGCTCACGGATGCTATCTACAGAAAGGGTAGGGGCAAGTTCCTTGGCAATATCCAACACCCAATCCAGCTCGTTGTCAATCAGGTCAGCAGCCATACCTGGGTCATTCCAGTCGCCACCTTCTTCGGCAATGCGTTCCTTGAAGGCTTCGAATACGCCCTTCTCGGCAAGAGGCTTTTCCAAATTCTGTGCCAGGGTGATATTGAACTTATTGAAGCCACGCTTGCCGTTGAACTCATTCCAGAATACGTGAAGGAAGGCCTTCTTCTTGTCTGTAGAGTTGTCGTAGCTGGTTTCCAGGTTGAATATGCAGGTGTCGATGGTGGCACGCTTCAGCCAGTTGGCAATAGAGAGCAACTCATCGTAATCAAAATTGAGGTTGTGCTTCTCGTCAAGTGGGTCGATGGCTTTTACTGCATCGAGCAGACGTGAGACTGCATCCTCACGGGTTGATGGAGTGATACAGTAGTCGAGGTATTTCAGGAAGTGAGACTTACCTGAACCATAGTAACCGTCAATCCATATACCTACATGGTCGTATGGCTTGTTGTTCTTGATGGCATCAAGTATGCGGAAGAGACCATTGATGATCTCATCCGTAAACACGTATTCCTGTATTTCGATGCGTTCTGTCTCTGGGTCAAACTTGGTAGCACTGACGGCAGGATTGACAGCACGGTTGATTGGCTTGCTATATAAATCTTTCAGTTTCATAAGTTACTCATTGATAAGTAGGGTTGCACGATAAGTATGATTGTCTGGGAGCGTATCGAACAGACGGAAGGAGTTCTGGTCACGATGACCTGGGTAGAAGACGATAATCTTATACTTCCCTGTATCGTTGTAATCCTCGTAGAGGGCAAGAAACTCGTTGACTCTCAGATATGGGAACATGCTGCCGATGCCATACAGGAAAACGTAGGGACGGCGGTATTGATCCTTGATGGTAATATGGTCGATGATACGTTGATGAATGTACTGCACGAACTCAGGAGAATGGGCATTACGGGTCAGCGTGTCCTGGGTGTTCTGTGCCTTGGACGGATCGTTCTGCTCTTTCTCCAACTGGTATTTCAGCATGGACGGATGACGCAGGAACTTCTTCTGGTCGAGAAAGTTGCAAAACTCCTCAAACAGATTCAGCGTAAGTACATCCACATAGTTGATAGGGCGAATGAGATTCGCCTTGAACTCCTGTATCTGCCGACGGATGTCATACTCCTTCTCTGCCGGATATTGGTAGATGAAGAAGTTGTAGAACAGGTCGCCGTTCTCCGTGTCCTGGAAACCAGGGCTGTTCAGTTTATCATCAAGTTCTTTTATCGTCATATCACATTGATTTCTTTATGTTATCTATTTCGTATGGCTGCAGGAGGCAGGCTTCCAAAAACCATGGTTCTCCCTTTGCCAAGTAGTAGTCGTAATTGGTGCAGACCAGGGAATGAAGACGGTTATCATTAGTCAGCATTCCAACCTTTCTCAGGATTGTGAGATATGCACTTGCAACCTTTCCCTTTGTAGAGTCACTCCATGAGTCAACAAACTCGTCTTTAGCAGAGATTTCATTGAACTCCATCATGAGGTCTTCCTTGTCTATGCTCTTCGATATACTGTTCCACTTGCGCATGGTTACATTCACGTGGAAGTCGAAACATATCTTATATGTTTTGAGCATCACATAGAACAGAGCAATGACCTTGTCACTATCGCTCATTTCCTTGAAGTCATTCCAAAATGAAGGAGGCATTGTTTGATAACGCCTTTTTATCTCGTGAATGTTTCTTGAACGAGCTGTTTCTGCATTTATATGCAGCAGATTGTTATTAACCTTTTCTTCTTGGAGCAGTTCTTCACTGTTCTCAGCTTGAAGTAAAGGCAACAGGGTGAGTGTCTCTTCGAAAAGAAAGCCCCCACCTGTCAATGCTGCTGTATATGGACTATTATTCTTATTCATTATTATTAAATACTTTTGCAAATGTAATACTAATCGGTGCAGTCTATCTGCATTTCATCATAATTCTGCAAATTACGACGTAGATTTGCCAATATCTCTTGTTTGAAAGGCTCTGGTCCGAGCACTTTAACGTCAAATCCAAACGAAAGTATCAATTGCGTAAACTCGTATGTAGGTCGTACTTCAACAGCCAGAATGCGATTTTCTGCATCTACTATTTCCTGCGAATGATGCAGGGGCTTGGACACGATATAGGGATATTGCTTTTTGGAGAATTGAAGCAGAACCCTAATCTTTTCAACGTCTGATGGCGGTATTGTCACACCGAACACATCATCGAAGTAGTGTTCAAAATCGACCTCTTTATTTGGTATGTATGCCACATCTTCCTCTACATTGAAGTTCTGTATTCGGTCGAGGGCATAGTTTGATATTCTGTCAGCCTCGGCATCATACGCCATAAGGAACCATCGGTTGTTGTACTGCTTGATGTACCAAGGATGCACAACAACGGTGTACTCCTCATCGCAATTCTTATAGTTGCGATACGTGATTCTTACAGCTTGATGGCTGGTAGCAGCATCTATGATGTCAGGCAGTAAGTTCAGTCCCCTGAGATAGGGGTTTTGTTCAAAGCCAATCATGTTCTCCTGCTTGCCTCTAAGTCCAAATCGCCATTCCAGATTGGAGATGACTTCATCCACCCATGCGTTGCTTGGCAATCCTCTGAAACGCCTGAGAGTGATGATAACAGAGCGAAGCTGTCGTGCTTCATCTTCTGTCAGTGGTTGGGCATTGATGGTAAAGTCAGGATCACGGTAACGATAATAAACCCTTCTGCCATCTTGCTTTCTTTCAAGCGGCACACTCCAGCCTGTTTCACTTTCCATGAATTTGATGTCCTCAAATATCTGTCGCCGACTCACTCCTCCTACGCCATTATAGTAGTAGATGGCCTCTTCGCACTTGTCGATGAGGTCTTCCATGTAGTATCTGTGTCGTCTGTCTCGAAAGCATTTATCGAGAGTCTGGTAGCGTATAGCTGCATTCTTGTTTGTTGGCATACTGGGTTCCTTTTACATTATCGAATTAAATCATTGACTGTGACTCCAAGACACTTTGCAATCTCAACAAGATTCTCCAAATTCGGTTGTGCATTGTTGGTACACCACTTGGAGATCGTTGCGGGATCTTTACCTAATTGTTCAGCGAGCCATTTGTTGGTTCTCTTTTTTTCAGCTAGAACAACTTTCAGCCGGTTCAGGTCTTTATTTTCCATAATTGCTTATTTAATGTTTCTACATATGCAAAAGTAGTGTTTTTATTCGAAATATCATAATAAAATTGGAAAAAAAGAGGTTTTACGTTCAAAAAAATGATTAAAACATCAATTTATGTCCAAGTATTTTGTATCTTTGCCCAAAAATTGGGTGTTTAAGGCATTCAAGAAGATTTTATCGATTTTTATTTTGAGATGCAGATAGGCTGCATAAATGTGATTTACCTTTGCCAAAGAATTGAGATTTTTAATAAACAATGACATGGAAAAAGCTCAAGTAGAATATAATTCTAAAGGCAAAAATGGTTCATGGGATGCCAACAGATTAGTGAGGGAATATATAAGCATTGCCTGGATGACGAATGACTCGATTCCTTTTCAAAAACTTCCTTGGGACTGCCAGGTAAGGGTTCGTAGGGTAGCAGCTGTAATAAGCGCTTATCTTGATTACAATTTGAAAGAGTCGGATCCTTTCGAAATCATCAGCTATGTATTCTCAAATTTCGACAACAGAAAAGTTCTGTCGGAATCGAATATTGATGTGTCGGATTTTGAACGACTCAAAAAGAAGCTTTGTGAAGTGTCCGATGAATCATGGCGAATGGAACATCTGCTGAAACAATTTCAGCTAAACGAGGACAGAGAGCAACTTCTGAATGTTCTTCTTCGTTATAGAATTGCTACGGAGGAATTGGAAAATACTTTCTCTGGCACCTTAGAAGCACGTACAGGAGCATACATTGGTACAAAGGCTCTTCAAGGGCTTTACAATTCCAAGCTCCAAGAGTGCAACAGGAGGGTGGATGATATGATAGTTCTGCTTTTAGGCAGTACTTTCAAAAGAACATTTACGGAACGAGAATTGATTGAGCATTACAACTATCCAACAACAACGGATGATGAATTGCTCGATTGGAGAACAGATAATTTATAAGTATGAATACAGAAGATAAACTGAAACTTGTAGATGCAATAAACTGCAAGTTTCCACAAAATAATATAATGGAGCTCTACTATGATATTGGTAGGGTTCTACCTTTTACTGCCCAAAGGTTTCCTGATGGTAGAGTATCTGATTGGTACAGAAATCAATACGTTCAGGTTGTTAGAGTAGAACCGCATGGCAGATTCGGTAAGTATGGTACCGCTTATGGCTTCTATTATCGTAATGGAGAAAGGGCAGATAGTTCAGACTCACCAGAATTATGTTGGTGTAAGAAGGACGATACGGAACCTAAGCCAATACCAAACTGCGGATGCGGCTCCTGGGCATTACTTGAAATACAGGGAGAAGGTGCAAATGAGCATGAAGTTAAAGTACTCGGATTGGATGATGTGTTTACATTCGGAAAATATAAGAATAAAACTATTAGAGAAGTTATTGATGCAGACTGGAACTATGTGAAGTGGGCAATCATTGAGTCACAGCAATTGTTAGCTGATATAGACTCTATAATTGAATATCACAGAAGTAATCTAAAGACATTACAGCCAGATGATTTGATAACATTCGGCAAATATAGGGGTAAAACCCTGCAAAGCATCTATAACGATGATGTTCAATACTTGAAATGGATGGAAAGCCAAAATCCTGATTTTATCATAGATTGGGAGAAACTGACTTCTGAGAGTTAATCATAAACGTAAAAATAGTAAGATTATGAGCAAGAATAGAACGGAAACCCCCAATATAGCTTCGGGTAGAATAGATATGCTTGAAAAGGATGAAATTTTCGTCTTTGGTAGTGATCTTGCAGGGAAACATCTTGGGGGTGCAGCAAAAGCTGCACATAATAAATTTGGAGCTCAATGGGGAGTAGGTGTAGGGTTGACAGGTCAAGCTTATGCCATACCAACCATGCAAGGAGGTGTGGAAACTATCAAACCATACGTTGATGAGTTTATTGAGTTTGCACAAGAACACCAAGAAATGAAGTTCCTGGTTACATGCATTGGCTGTGGTATTGCAGGTTTCAAGGCAGAAGAAATTGCTCCTCTTTTCAAGCAGGCAATAGCAGTTTGTAACATATATCTTCCCAAAGAGTTCTATGATGTAATAGTGGCTCCTTATCTTGAACATTGTTTCTACTATGGTAGAGATATTCCAGAGGATTGCGGTGCTCATGTGGGTCAATATGAAGGATATTGGGTTAGATTTCATTTTAATAATGATGATTATCTATTGAACGAGACCCTGTGTTACATAAGAGAAGGGCTTGGCGATTTCTGTGCCAATGATGGTGTACCAATATCCATGAAGGCAATTCTTTACAACCGTTTCTGCCATTGGGGTTGGTGCGAGACGCCTGATACGTTTCGCAGTTGGTACGAAGCTCTTGACTATACTAATGTTTCAAGAAAAAGTAATGAACATCAAAAGAATCCTGTCAACGTGTACTGCCCAATGCTCATGGGAACTATATTAGGTGACATTGCAGGAAGTATCTATGAGTTTGATCCGCACAAGTCAACGGATATAAACATCCAAGATAAGAGAATGGACTACACCGATGACACTATAATGACCATTGCTGTGGCAGACTGGATTTTGAACGATAAGCGGCACACCAAGAAGGGATTAGTTGAACGTATGCAGCAATGGGGACGCAAATATCCTAATCCTATGGGAGCATATGGTAACATGTTCTCACTGTGGCTACGCAAAGACAATCCGAAACCATATAATTCATGGGGCAATGGTTCTGCAATGCGTGTGTCTCCAGTCGGCTTTGCATTTGATACTCTGGAAGAGACAATGAAAGTTGCAAAGATATGTGCCGAAGTGACGCACAACCATCCCGAAGGCATTAAGGGAGCACAGGCTACGGCAGCAGCTATTTTTATGGCAAGGACTGGTAACTCTAAGGAGGAAATACGTCGCTTTATCACCGATGCATTCGGTTACGATCTTAACAGAAGTTGCGACGACATACGTCCAACATATGGATTTGACGGCAGTTGTCAAGGTACAGTGCCAGAATCCATCATTGCTTTTCTCGACAGCAAAGACTATGAGGATGCTTTGCGGTTATGTATCTCGTTAGGAGGTGATGCAGATACAATGGGAGCTATAACTGGAGCCATTGCTGGTGCTTATTATAACAAGATGCCTTATGCTCTGTACAACTTTGGCATGGAGAAACTGCCTAAAGACATCCAAAATATTGTTGGACTGTTTAATAGTGAACATGGGCATAGTGTATCGTGTAGATGGCGAAATGCTGAGTTTGATACAGAGGAGCTTATTAGAAAAGTAAAATCAGGTAAAATATTCATTTAAGATAAGATGGACAAAGATAATATAAAAAGACCAATATTCGGTATTAGCCGACATCGTATGGGCATAGATGGAAATGGGATTACTACGCTCGTTGCCTTCATGGGATGCCCATTGAAGTGTAGGTACTGCCTGAATGATCAATGTCATGCCCCATTATATGAAAATGATGGTAGTTCTTTGCAAAAAGGCATATGGATGCTTACACCAAAGGAATTGTTTGACGTCGTAAAGATTGATAACATCTACTTTCAATCCACAGGTGGAGGTATATGTTTTGGAGGTGGAGAACCTACAATGAATGCGGATTTTATCATTGAGTTTGCTAAACTATGCCCCAGAAATTGGAAACTGACAATAGAGACATCTCTTCATTGTTCATGTGAGACTATAGAGGCTTTGTCCAAATATATAAATGAATGGATAGTTGATGTTAAGGATATGAATGATTCTATATACAAGAATTACACGAAGGTGACTTCTGATATTCTTTGGCAACTCCATACCTTAAAAAAGTTTGTACCATTAGATAAAGTTACAATCAAAGTGCCTCTTATTCCTCATTTCAACACGGAGGTAGATGTCGATAGAAGCATTAATAAATTGAAGAGGATGGGATTTAAGAACATTTCTCAAATCAAATACATAGAACGAGAAGCTAAATTTGATTCAAAACAATAGTTCGATATGAGAAAAGGAAAAGAAAAATGTGAGATACTGAAAGCTATCCGTACTTATGTTGCGGACAAGTATGGCGTGGAATATACGCCTTCAGAATGTAATCATAAAGGTGAGTGTCAAGGCACTTGCCCGAAGTGTGATGGCGAATTGGCTGATCTTCAAGAAAAGCTGGAAGCTAAAGGTATAACCGATATTTCTGAAGATGCCAAACTTAGTGAGATGGTAAGAAATTATCTATCCAAAACTAAGGTAGAAGATTATTCTCTTCTTGTTCCTGATGACGATTCCGAAAGAACGCAAGGTATGCCTATGCCTTTACAAGGTGACCTTGCTATTGAAGATGGACTTGTTCCAGACGATCCGGTTGAAGGGAATATGGACTTTTTTCCTATAGAGAAAAGAAAATTGTTCCTGGAATGTAACATAGCAGGTGCAGCGTTTTACAACATTGATGATATTTGGGACGAGCTACAAGACGGTTCGAAACTGGTCCTTGTTCGTGAGAAATACAACGTCCATGATGAAAATGCTGTAGCGGTAGCCTTAGCAGGTGATGGTGACGAAGGGTCTGAATACGAGGACGCTGGACCTACTCTTGGATATATTCCAAGAAAGGTAAACAAGTCGTTGGCTGCACTACTTGACATGGGGTGGCAAGATGTCTTTGAAACAGAAATCAGTGGACTAAGAAAGGATGCGCCTTACAGTGACCGCATTCACATCTCTATCTTTATAAAAAACAAAGATGTCGAAGAAAAGCCTGAAAAAGATGACTTTCGACTACGAATGATGGTTGTTACAGAAGAGGACAAATGGAAACATATGGCTGACGAACTGTGGCAGAAAGGATATACTTATTTTCGTTGGGGTGGTTTTCCTCCTTGGGAGCGTGACTTACCAAATAAAGGTGATAAAGTGGTATTCTTGTATTATGATGGTGAGCAGTATTTCATGTATCTTATGAAAACAATTGCCATTGGTGAACAAACCATGCCATTCCTTGAAGACATTGAAGATCTGCATCGAGTTGATGACTGTACTGGCTATGTTTTAACGAACGTGGTTGGCCCCGTTATAATGGAGGATTGTGAACTGTATTTGCCGAAAGAACTGCTAAAAGGTAAATATCAACCAGACGAACGCATTTCACAATCACTTACGAATAAACTCATGGATATATTTGTCTGTCATCAATATTCAAGCCTCAATGACTTATGATGTAATGAACAAATCGATTTCAATAATACAAAACGTGTATGAACTATAAAAATAAAATACGATGAATAAAATATTTTGCTTGGAAACAGAATGGGATCAGACTCTGCATGATTTGAAGAAAAAATCACCGGTCTTACCTCTTCTTGATTTTTTGGAGAATGCTATAAAAGTAGATTATACATTCAGACAGGTAGCTACTGAATCAGATTTCAAATATTATATAGAACATCTACACCAACCAAGTTATAGCGCATACGACACGATATATTTGTGCTTTCATGGATTGGAAAAGAGTATCAGCTTTGCTGATAAAACAAATTTGGACTTGATTGCTTTCGCTGAAAAAGAAGAAAATCGAGGTATTTTCGAAGGTAGGAATGTACATTTTGGAAGTTGCAGCACATTGAAAATGAACAAAGAAGAGATACTGCATTTTAAGCGATTAACTAAAGCACGTATGATAACAGGATATACTGAAGATGTTGATTTTACGTCTAGCTTTATATTTGAAACCTGGCTTCTGAATGCAATGTGGCTCAACAGTGATTTTGCTGCAAAACGAATAAATGATCTTGCTGAGAATGAAATGCCATATTATACTAAGAAATTTGGCTTTGAAGCTTTTTAATAATTGTAATAAACATTAAACATATAATTATGAAACAATTTTTATTGACTTTATTGCTGACATTTGCTGTCGGCATCGGATATGCCCAAACTGAGCATATGAAATTCAAAGGGATTCCTATGGAAGGAACTCTACAATCCTTTACAAATCAACTGAAAGCCAAAGGGTTTATGCCAATAGGTATTCAAGATGGTGTTTCTCTGCTGAAAGGCGAATTTGCTGGTTACAAAGATTGTACTATTGGAGCTGTCGCAGATAAAAGTGGTATGATATGTAAGGTTTCTGTATTTTTTCCTGAAATGGAAAAATGGGGAGACTTGGAGCGTTGCTATTTGAATTACAAATCAATGCTCACGGAAAAATATGGTGATCCAAAAGACTGCGTAGAAAGATTCCAAAGTAGTTATGCAGATGATGATAACTCAAAAAAGTACGAACTCAAAATGGATAGATGTAAATACTATAGTATCTTTTCAGGTGACAACGGTGAGATTCAGTTAGAGATTACACATCAAAGTTTTACTTGTTATGTCATGCTTAGTTACTTTGATAACGCCAATCAGGATAAACTTAGAAAACAAATTATGGATGACCTATAATTTGTCGAATAGAGAGTTGTCTATTGCATTGAACTCACTTCGTCAAGCCGTTTAACGAAATGCTCACATTGTGGGTCATTAAGGAATATACAATAGCGACCACCTTCCTGCTTGTGGGGGCAACGACACAGGATAAGGTGGCCGTCTAAAGCTTTGCTATGCCAATCGTAACTTTTAGCACAATCCTTACAATGGTAGATTGTTGCAGTTGCGATTGGCTTTATTTGTTTTTTTCTTGGTTTGGGCATAATTCAATCTCTATAATTGTGTTATCGGCGAAGACTTCTGGTTTCTTCTCTTTGCAGAAGAGTATCGCTCATAACAAATGATGCAACTGTTCCACTGCCAAGTGCTTTGACAGCTGCTTTAGCGGTATTGCCTGTATCTACTACATTGTCAATGAGATAAGGTGTACGATTCGAGGGCAAGTCTTTATGTCTGTAGAACCCCATATCTTCGGCAGAAAGGGTCTGGCCTCTTTTCTTAGCATCATATTGTGAGTCTCGCTCTATGCCACGGAGGGCTTCAACGATAGGGAGGTGAGTATATGACGAGATGGCCTTTGCCAACTGCATGGTCTGTTCGGCTTTGCCATGATGTCCTGGGATTGGAACGAGAACCGCATTTTGTGGTAACAGCTTTGCAATCTGGCGTGCAGCATAGTCTATTGCATCATTGTCTCCATCTTTCAGTTTATGAGCTACCCACCGGTTGATACCATCATAATATCTACCAGTGGATAGGAATGTGATACCGTCTGAAACTGTTTTGATTGGTTCGTTTTCTGTCATGGAGTAAATAATAACATGAGTTCTGCATATCGTCTGCGCTCAATGGAAGGGATTCGTTTCCCTCGCCAATGGCAATGGTTCACATAATCGTCTCTGATATTCCGGTTACCAACTTCGAGTTTCTTTAAAACAGAACTTTTCGGGTATTTGCCCTTATATCCTGTCACCTTGTATGGTCCGATGTTATAGGCCAAAGCGGCAAGGAGTAGGGAGTCCTGACCATAGGAACGAAACATAGCACATAACTCTCTGAGGTCTTTACGAAGAAGTTGCTCTGCTTCATATGTTGACATATTAGCAGAGTAACGCTCTCCAGGTCTGAGCTTATGGCCATAACCAACATAAGGATAGTCCTTTGCTCGGTGCATTCCTTCATAGAACCTGATGCAGCAAACCGCACGCTCGAAAGGTGGCAATTCAAAAATGGAAGCCGAAGTTAATGCCGGTCGCTCTGTCGGCATTCGAGCCTGGACATTCGCAACCAGACTCAATGATATAAGCAGGAATAATATTATCTTTCTGAAAGTCATTTTATCTTGAATTTGTTTATCTCGTCAATCATATTCTTGACATCGAGGTTTACACTCACGAAATTCTGGTACAGGATTCGCTCCTTGGCATCCTTGGATGGGAAGGTGTAGAACTTCGGTATCTTATAGTTTGCATAGTCAGCTTCTTCCTCAGCAATCTTCTTCATGTCGAAGTCCGTCTTGCAATAGAACTTTGAGGTTTGGAACTCTGCTGACTCCTGGATGTTCATGCTGTCACCTCGTCCGGTCTTTGTCTTAATGAAGTCGCGAGCTGACTGACCGCATATCCAACCAGTAGGCATGTCTGAGATTTTACTGGCAGGAACAAGGCTGTCCATGTTCTCATTGAGATTGATGGAGGTCTTGTCACGGTCGATGGTCACACCTTTCTTCAACTGAACCACCTTTCCGAAGATGTCGTTGGAGAGCCATTCCAATGTCTCTTTTGCTCTTGCTGAACCACTCACTACGTTACCGACTGTGGTGATAACCTTCTGCATACCCACCTTGCCGTAGTCGGATTCAAGCTGTGGCAGCTCCTGAAAACCGAGAGCCACACTAACTTTGTTGCTTCGAGCAGTACCGATAAGTCGGTCAATCTTGTGGAAGTAGAGCGTAGGCAACTCGTCCACGATGATGCTGACAGGAATATTCTTGCCCTGGCCAGTGTTGACACGGGTAACAAGACGGTTCAGAATCAAAGCATTCAACGCACCAATGATACTTTCCATCTCAGGGTCGTTGGCTATGAGCAGATATGACGGATTCTTTGGATCAGACACCTTCAGGTCAAAATCATCACCATCCTTATGGAAAATCCAATACGACTCCTTAGTAGCCAATCGAGAGGTATAGACACGGAGTGTACCAATCATACCTTCCAACTGTTCCATAGCCTTATTCTTCATGGCTGTCTGGAATGGGCCAAGGAGAGGAGCAACCTCTGGATCTGTTTCCAAAACCTCAAAGATTGTCTGGTAATCGAGATTGAGGAACGAAAGGATATGTGGCATGTCACTGTACTTGCCAAGCCAATACTCTGGTTCCACCTCTCTGCCGGTATGGTCAAAGACTCTGCCAGTAGGTTTCGGACGATGAGTCTTTGGTTCTGTTGTCATCTCTGCAATAAGAGGATTGCCGTTCTTGTCGTATGGCACCTTCTTGTAGTTGACAAAGAAATAGATACAAGCTGCCAGAAAGTTGACCGCTGATGTCTGGAAGAACTGGTCACTACCGCCACCGCCTTCCTTCTTACCTTTCTGCAGAGACTCCAAAAGAGTTTCAGCCGTTTCACTTGCTGCAGCAAGATTGCCGATGTATTTCTGCTGAATAGGATTTACTCGTCTGGAGTATTCCACATCCACAAAGTTGATGATATTGAACTTACATCCTTGTGGTACCTTTCCGGCTTTCTGGTTTATCTTGTAGTGATAATACAACTTCTGCGCAAGAGTCGGGAACTTGTAATCATATACAACCATAGCAAAGCCCTTGGCACTATGTTGACGAATGAACGGCTCAATGATGGAGAAAGTCTTACCTGAACCAGGAGTACCGACTACCCATGTTCCTCGGAAAGGGTTCACGATATTCACCCAACCTTTGCGGAACTTACCCTTGTAGTAATACCGCATAGGGATATTTACGCTATATTTGTTCTCCTGTAGTTCCTGGCATTGCTCAAAAGACTCGTTCTCGAAGTTGAAACGGTCTTTGAGCAATCCTTCCTTCAGGAACTTGGAGATATTGTCAAGAGCAACATGGATGCAGATCGTACCAAGAATGGATGCAGCCATGTAGAGCCAGATGTTCAGCGTGATGGTATAGAACCTCATATCCATTCGATGACCGAAAAGCCATATTGACAGTATGGTAACGAACAGTCCACCCACTAATGGATAGAACACCTGACGACGAGCATCAAACTCCAAGTGTTTCTTGTTTCGGGTGCCAATGCAGGTGATACAGATAAGCACGATTGTAGCAAGTTTGCTCCATACGAGGTTGCCATCCAGATAGATGAACCACCGCTTTACACGGCTATGTATGTCACAAACAATGCCACCCCAATAGTCAAGCAACGCTGGGTCTATAGCATACTCAAAGAACTCCACTATCAATGATAAGTATATCAGACAGCGGAATATCTTATACATGGTCTGTAATTCTTTTGTTTCCTCCATGAAACCTATTCTTGTGTTATAGTGAATATTTAATGCTAATTATATAAAGTAATGATTGGACGGACTTTATGCGCTTGCGTCTTTGGTGTTTCTTGAAGTGCCCCTGAAGCTAATGAGTACAACCAAGCTTTGGCTGTTTCCTGGTCTTTCACCTCTGTAGAAGTCCAATACCAACACTCGTCCGGATTGTCTGGTATCACATCGCCTCCGCACTTGCGAATATACGTATTAACCGCACTACGTGCTTGATACAAGAGTTTTATCTGAGCAACGGAAGGGATGTAGGCACTCTGACCATATTGCCACATGTCAAAGACTGCTGAAGCTGCAGGAGAAGTGCCAGTGGAATACATGGCATGAGTATTGCCATTTCCATCAAATGCTGCAATGTCAGCTGATGTGTTATGCTTCAATCCGAGAGAGTCTGAGTATGCAAACGGCTCAATGTCCTTTAGATAGACAGCATAGCCTGTGCCTTGTATGTCCTCGTTCTGATTCACATAGAACACCACGGCTATAGGTGTCTTGTTTTGTGACTTAACTTCCTCGAACCTTACAACCTTGCCGTCTGTACAGAGAATGTCGCAGGTCTTCATTGCCGTGTCAGGAAAGTCTCGATGCTCATCGCATGAGGCAAATGCTACTGCCATGAGAGTAGCACAAATGGTATTTAGTATCTTCATTGTTGCTATTTCTTTAATGTGGGTATCTTGAATCCTATCACGATGCCAGTGCGAAACAAGTCTTCCCGTTTGGGAAGAGTGAGATCACATTTGGCCTGAACAAACAATCCCCATCCATGACGTAGGGCAAAGTTATGCTCGTAACCTACATGCAAGCCACCGACGAACTTGTCTGTGTCACTGCCTGCACTTGCGCCAATACGGAGGTTTCCGTAGTTGTTCCTTCCTCTTGCCACACATGGTTTGTAGGCAGCACCTATTCCCCATGTTCGGTAGTTGTTCCAAAACGACTCTGGGCAGACGTGTCCGCATGATGCGCATTCATCCCATTTGATGTAGCCGTTGACAAAGTACTCCCAGGCATTGTGGTAGCGTGTTTCATGTTCCCATGAGATGGTGGCATCCAAACCTCTCTGATACAAAGCACCTACACCTACGGATATGCGGTCGCTATGGCTCTGGGCGAATGATGAGACAGAAACGCACAGTCCCATCATCAATGACAATATGTATTTCTTCATCGTCTTATTCCTCCATCATTAAATATGAATTGAATGAGTCGGCATACAGAACATCTTCGTAGTCTATATCCAGACTGATAGTTCTTCCGCTAATCTGCTTCTCTGAAATCTCAATAGTCAGCACCTTGTCGTTAGGGAATGTCATCTTTTTCAGGACGAGAACGTTTCTATAACCATATTTGAAGGTCTTGGACTGGTCAAGCACCATAGCTGGCGTAAGCTCAATCATCTGGGCATTAGTTGCCTTGGAAACCTTCTTGTCATTCAGTTTGATACGCATCTCATCAATGTCAAAGCGGATATTGGTACGGTTCTCAATGCTGAAATCAATGAAGAAGTATTCTCCAACAGAGTAGATGTTGTTCAACCTCATGGTCATTCTGTGCTGCTTGGTGCTCACGTTTCGTATTCTTGCCGGTGAGTTCCATATCTTTCGGGCATATCTGGTCATATCCTCAGTACTCATTGATACAGAAGGATTATGGTATGGAATCTTCTCTGAGGCAAGAATCTGTTTGTCTGTGACTGCTTCCTGCATTCGTGTAGTGTATATCAGAGCATACTGGGTTCTGTAACGCTCGGTAACTATCGTCACTATAGCAAGGATGTCACCATCGGCATGTACGGCTGCACCTTCCTTGGGTTTCAGACGAATGGTATTGTTGATTGGCTGATCGCCGACCACTGCATCCGTAGAAATATCAACGAAGCGTACTGGCTCAGAGGCGGTAATGACTGTTGTGACATTCTCATTGATGGTTAGCTGCTCCATTTCCTGATACGTCTGTTGTGCCATGGATGGGAGGGAGGCTAATGCGCATACTACCAATGCGCAGAATTTCTTGATAGTCTTCATATTCGTATATGTTTATTATTTATCTTTTTGGTTTGAACGTGAATTGATGAGATACACAAAGGTTCCATATTTCAGCTTGGCTGAGTTCTTCTTGATGGCCTTGCTGATGGCGTTGCTTGTCTTCTGAACGGCATTGGTAACGGCTTGTGCTCCCCAGGATGCCAGATTGCCACCTCCAGTAGATGTACTGTTGGTAAGGGTTGAAGTATTGCTCAAAGCACCGCTACCAACATCTTTTGTGGTCTCTCTGAACTGGCTGCTTGGTACATATAATCCTTCAAGTCCGTCGGTATCATAGAGCGAAAGGTTTACCTTGACGATGTCATCATCTACCATGATACTCTTGACTGTGCCCTTGACACGCTGTGAACCGAAGCCGCTCATAATGGCATAGATGTAGGAGCCTTTATGAATGACGGCTTCATTGATAACAATATCATCGAGCAGACGAAGTCTTACTCTTGATCCATCTACCGCCTTGATGTTCTCGTCTATGATAGCTTTGATAAGTCTTGCTTCCTTGTCATTGTCACACAGGGTGTTGAAGTAGTCGGAAGTCACCTTGACCTTCTTGACTACCTCTTGCGGTTCATCATCGGTCTTCTTCTTTTCCGGAATTTCAACCTTTCCTTCCTTGGCATCGCCCGTTTTGGCAGTTACTTCGGCCTGCATGGATGGGGTAGAGACCTGCTGAGCCTGAATCCTTGCCTGGGCAATGGCTCGATTGAGTTCTTCCATCGCCTCCTGCTCACGCTGTTTGCCACGAGCTAAGCGATCATTTTCTGCAGAATTGTTGCCTTTGGCGATTTCCTGGCCTTTCTGTGCGCTCTCCTGTAGCTGCCTTTGCATCTCAGAGAGTTTCTCGGCTTCCTGGGCTTCCACCTGTTTACGTTCTTCATCTGAGTACTTTGTATCATACTCTTCCTTGGTATCTTCTTCATTGCGTTCAATGTTTCCTACTGCTGAATAATCGTCTATCTTACCGTATGATTTGAGCATACTCTCATACTTGTTACCAATACCGTCTCCCTTCATTTTGGCATCAGGCAGGTCTGGATTAAGATACTCGGTCGTAGTGAGACCATCAGGAATCTCAGCCTTCTCCGTATGAAAGAGGTCAATGACGAAGTAGCCGACAAACAACAGAGGAAAGTAGATGATAAGCGGTATCATATACTTGGGCTGTTTCCAGTTAATCTTTTTCAATGCGTCCATCGTTTTCTATCTTTTCGTTATTATTCTTTTGATTATCTCTATTCATGGCAGGATGCGTGGTGTTGGCATTTTCAACAGCTTTCCAGACTTTGCTGTGTCGCAGACGCAACATCTGCTCTTGCCTTTCCGTAGCACTTTGTCTTGACTGTTGATGACTATACACCACTACCAACCTGTAGATGTTCAGACCAAAACAGAAGATTATGAAACCAAATACAAGGTAGAGGAACAACAATTTATGGTCATTAGCAAACAGTTGTACCTTGGCTGCAAGCACATCAAGCTTCATAGTCTTGGCAAACTTGCGTCCTGCCTTCACCTCAGTCTCATATCTCTGACGATATTGAGGATCATCTTTGTCCGGCATCTTTTCACCGATAAACATTTTCTTCCATCCCATATCAATATGTCAGTTTGGTCTTTTGTTCTATATCCTTATTGAGAAGGGTTCTCCAGTTGGTGATGAGCAAACCATGTGGGTTGTTGTCTGTACGGGGAACACGCTTCAAATGACCTGCCGTCACAAGTTCTCTGGTAAGAATGCTTGTGCGTCGCTCTATACGCTGTCTGCCATAGTAGGTGAACTCCATCTTCTCCTTGTCGAACTTGATACTGTCACAGAAGATACTGAATACGGCACTCGTACCCATGATGTTTGAGTAGAAGCCTTTCTCCTTTAATGTATTGTACTGCGCAAGACCCGTTTCATCGACCAGATACATGGCTTTATCCATTGTATATTTGATGTACTTGTCATCTGGCGCAAGAGTGAAGAAGTAATGGTGGAACATCTCCACATGACTCTTTGCTTCCACATCGAGCGTTTCTTCCATGGTGCTGCGCTGAACGAGAATAGGAACATTGCCATCCAACACGTACACTTTCTGATGAGCATCTGAAACCATTTGCTTGGCTGTCCAAATGCTGGAGATACAGATGATGATGCAGCCCACAAGGAAGAGTGAGCAGATAATCATCACCAACTTGATTTTGTTTTCGAGATTCTTTATTACCATACCTTATTATATTTGTATTATTTGCTGTTTACATCACTTTGCTAATCATGCCCTGGGTTGAAATCTTGGCTTGCTGTGCCACACCTTCACCGAAGTTTCGGGTAGAGAATGCTGTATCTCCTTCAGGAATCATCCATGCAGCAAGGTCTGGAACGAGGTTCAGACATTTCAATGCCACAATGCTTGCTGCCATCAGATAACCGGCTGAGAAGAACGAGTTCTGCAGATATGCTGCCATCGTCTGCTCACTTTCGGTAATGGCTGTAAGGTTCTCCACCTGAATACAGAGCACTATATCAAAGAGTAAAAGGACATAAAAGCCCACGAAGTATAGCATTGCTCCATAGAAATGTACCGTGAGATAACGTATCAGCCACTTTGCCCAAGCTCCTTCCCATTTCGGCAAGAGAGAGAATGCCCATTGTATCGGACCGAATATCGTTAACATACCCAGGAGTATCTGTTGACAATAGATAGTTGCCCACCAACCTATGCGGAAGACAATCAGAGCTATGAGCATAATCACCTTGTCTATGCCTACCACCGCACCAGCTGTGAGTGATGTGAACCAGAGCTTCGAAGCATCAGTTTCCATGTTTGTCACTTCATCCACACCTGCCTGTTCCATGGTGGACTCTATCAGGTTTGGATCCGATGTGCCAGAATGGGCTACGTCAGCCTGGGCTTGTAGTGAGTTATAAAGAGTATCACGTGTATAGATGAGCTCCTGGACTTCTTCAAACTTATCCTCAATCTGTGCGGACTCCGCTTCATACAAGTCGTGGGTGTATGAACCTATGCAGTTAGGAATATAGGAGAGAAAGTCAAGTACACACCAGCTGCTGCCGTTGTTTGTAATGCCGGTATCTGCAGGTGGGTACCACCAACAGAGGATCACACTGACCACAAGAGGCTTGAACAGCTTCATGATGTCTATCGGCTCATGCTTTACCATCATCTTGTAGGCCATACTGCCAGCTACGACTATCGAGAACAGCGCAGCCAGAGCCATACACATCTGCAATATCCACCAAAACGGACCTTGTGAGCCTGTGAACGTGGCATCACAAAGGAACTCGTTGGTCTGGAAAATCACATCATCAATCTCCTGTTCGAGGATCTTGATACCGAAATCGGAAAGGATGTTTGAATCTGCCATGTTTTATTGTCTTACTATGTTATTTTCGTCGGAGTCATCAGTTCCTGAGCCTCCGGAGTTATTTCCTATATTCTTTTTGCCTGCTTCACGCCATCGGCTGATTGCTGATGATGCGTGGCTGGCCACATTGTTTCTTCTTTCAAGTCGGGCAGCAAGCAAGGAGGAGGTCTTTCTCTTGTTGCTTAGTTGGACTAAAAAGGAGATAAGTGTCTCATTCTGCTTGGTTATGTCATCATAGATGGCAAGATACTGCTGCTTGCGCTGGGCATTGGGCATATAGGCATCCTGCATCTCCTTGATGGCGGTCTTATACATCTTGTAGTATTCTGTCCATCGTGTCTTGTCAGAAACAGAGCCACCTGCGCTTAGTATTCGGTCTATGTTCGCTTGAAAGTCCGAGAGCTTGGAGTTGATCTTGTTTCCTTCTGCAAGCCAGGCAATGTCAATCTGCCGGTCTGCAATGTTGAGTGCCTCTATTTCTGCTCGTTGGGTAAGAGATGCTTTGATACTGTCAGCAACATCCACCTGCTGATATGCAGAGACTCCTGCCATGGTTCTGAAAAACTGCTTGTTCTTTTTTGCTGCAGACTTCTGATAGCTGTTGTGTAAGGCATCATAATAGAATGCAGGAGTGAGACCACCGGCACCAATCTCCTGAACCGTAATCTGATTCATCTTGGCTGCATCATGGTTGTAACTCACATAACCTTGGGCTGATGCGTTAAAGCATAACGTCAAGCCACATAGACAAAGTGCTGTCCGTGAAGAGATTAAATGTTTCATATTCATTGAATTTTTATTTATTGTCCTAATAGCCTAAATATCCTGCGCCTCTCCATCGTCCGAAGGCATCACTTATGATTTCCTCCTTGCTCTTGGCACGGTACACCTGCTTTTTCCAATAGCCGATTCTCACTTGGATATATCTCCAGGTTTCGAAGTATGCCTTGTTGAGATGCTTGTTGATGTTGTCGAGCGAGTTGTTGATGTTTGTAAGAATGAGAAGCAAATCTGACGTTGAACATGCGGCTGCTCCAGAAGCATATAGTAGCAAATCACTGACTGACCTATAGAGATTGTCGCCTTCATCTGCAATCTTGGCCAAAGCCTTGGTGTTGATGGTGATGATCAGCGTATCGGTACTCATGATGTTGCCTCTTTCCAGGCATTTCTTCCTGAAATCATTGAGCATCTTTCTATAGTCACCGACTTTGTCACTCACATTCTCATAGGTGCTGTACACATTGAGACTGGTACGGAGTGACTGGTACAGAATGTCAATCACATCAAATGCCCTGGTGTACTTATCCAGTTCCTTGTTGATGTCTCTGAAGCCTAAGTTGGCATCGCCGCTATAGTCATGCAGCAGTTTATTGCTTGCCTCCAAGGTGGAACGCACAAGCAGCAGACTGCGCTGTTGCTTGTGGTCTTTGATATAGGCCTCGATAGAAACTGCATCAAAGCCTACCTGAGCCTTTGCTACCGAAGGCAAAAGGGTCAACAGACAAATGAGTATTGTCAGTATCCTGCTATTCACTGTTTTCTTCTTCATCGTCATCATATTTTCCGTTATAACTATCTGAATGTCCGCTATCAGCTGCATGTCGTAACCATCGTTTCCTGCACTTTTCTATGAGCGTCAGTCTTCTGCCTTGCTCGTCATTCAGTGGGGGAGCGACACTCCTAAGAATGTCTATGATGGAATGCTTGTAGTGCATCATCTTCTCCAATGACACCAGATCGGCAAATATCTTGGTGAGACGGCTGTCTATCTGACGTGCAATCTCCAGACGATCACTTGACCAGAGCAAATGATAGGTATCATCCGTATTGTCTGATTCCACAGGGCTACTCTTGGCATATTCAACCGTAGGGTCACAGTCTGGATAGTCACGGGCTATCTCTGCAAGTTTGGCATTCACTTCGGCTGCTTTCTCCTCATCGGTTTTAGCAGGATCGAGGTTTACTACAGCCACAACTTGCGTATCGCTATATTCCGTGGTCAGAGTCCATGAAATCTGCACGATGGCACGGTGTATCTTGATGCCCATGAAGTACTTAGGCTTTCTTGCTATTGAAACTGTTGCCTTGAAAGTAATGACACCATTGATATTCGGCATGGAAGCAGTACGAACGAAAGTATTACCTTCCCAAGCCCCCGAACCATTCCAACTGAGATTATAGGCAGTCTTGCAATCCTGCATGATGGCAGGTATTCGGTAATAGTCATCAGTCACTGCATTTTCTCCATCAATAGCCTCTTGCTTTGCCTTTTGGTACTGGGCAAGTTCTGATTCGGCTGTGCTCTTATCTGACTTCAATGCTGTTATACGGTCTTTGTTGGCGTTGTACTGTTGACGAAACCTCGCTGCATCATTCACATTTGAATTCTTGATTTTTCTCAGAAGTTCCGTATTCTCTGCCTCCAAGTTTGTGATTTCAGACTGTAGAGAAGCTATTTTCCTCTCTGTTTCAGCAATTTTGGAATCAATCTCAGAAGTGTTGACGCTTTCATGAGTGACACTCGTGGCCATGGCACACTGCTTGGTGTGACCATTCACGCTACCTCCGCAACTCGAACACTTGTATTGGGTCGATGCTTCACCAAGTTTGGTACCGCCATGGCAGGTAACACAGATGGTTGCAGTTTCGCATCCTGCGATTTTCTTGGCATCGGTTGTCTGATAGTATCTCTTTGCATCACTTGAAAGATAGTAGGTGTAACCTTCCTCGTTATCATTGAGTTCTTTCAGTCGTGCATTCAATCCGGCTTTGAATGTGTTCATGTCCATCGTGTAGGAATCAAAGACATCCTCATAGGCAACTTCCTTTTTATACCAGCTCTTTGAAACATGAATCTCGTAGGCATAGGCTTTAGCATATTGACCACTTTTCTTCTTGCTGAGAATATAGCCTGACATATAGTAGGTTATGCTATAATTGTAACCGTCATTCGAGTTGTTATGCTGCTGAACATCACTTCGACTCCAACCTGCGTGGCTTTCTGAGTTTCTCAATGCTGCTTCTCTTTCTGCAGATGTTGGAGTATAGTTTTTGTCCTTTGTGCTGATACGATACCAGTGATCACCTTTGATGATAGCATCATTGTCAGTTGGTGGATAGTAGTCACACAGCTTCACATTACCGGCATCGACTCTGTAGATATACCATCGCTGGGTGTAGTATTGCCCCATTCCTTCACGGGCATAGTCTGTTACCCAGGATGTCAGATTGTAGTTCGATAAAGAGAAGAGATTTGCAATGCTGTCCCTTCCTCCAACAAACTGCAAGAGCGTGTTGCCTGCATTTGCAGACAGACTGTTGTAGAGTCCATACACATTTTCTGCAATCTCAATAACGCTGCTTGTCTTGTCCATCATCGTTCCACTGAAACTGCTGTTGCCAAGGATTGAGCCTACAGCATTACCAGCTCCAGCAGAAGCAAGATTGCCTCCCATGGCATACAGGTTATCAATGTCTTCCTTCAGATTCTCCTTGGTGAAGTTGGAACCGAATCCTGAAAAGTTGTCAAACATCGCTTCCCAATCCACGTTGCCCAACTCCGAGAGTTTCAGGATGGCAGCCAATTCCTGGTTGATCTCCAGGAATGCAATATCCTTGAACGAGAGGGTGCTGTTGGTGACGATAGACTCGAACTGATAGCAGAGTGTCTTGGTCTCTTCACATACCTTATATAAATAGCTTCCCCAGTAGAGAGCATTCTGTGGACTTTTAAGCATCATTCCAGCTACAGTCCATATCTTCGGCATGATCTTGGCCGACACCATGTTGTAGATACGGCGGTAATAGTAGTTCTCCGTCGAACTTGTCCATAGTCCCAGATGGGTGAGGGCTTTGCGGTCAAGGAACTTGGATGTGAAGATTCCTGCCGCTGCCACCTCTGCCGCCTGATAGTGTTCACGTATCTTGGCTACCTGTTCGGCATAATACGCCTCAGTAGCTGCCTCTGTTGCAAAAGCGGCTGTCATTGCTTCTACAGTGCGCTTGTCATAGTTAACACTGTAGTACTGTGCCATCGTAGGTACTACGGCACAGAGATAGAGAGTAAGTATTATCAGATAGCGTTTCATTGTTTGAATATTATCGTTTATGACTTGTTACATATACTCATCAAATTTCCTCTTGGGTTTGAGGTTCAGCACATGACCAGTCTGGTTCACCTCCTGGGCAAATGGCAGGGATTTGGTGATTCCTGACAGCTCCCAATCTCGGCAATAGGCTTCGATGGCATGCTGATGGTCGCATTGCAACTCTTTCTTGTAGAGTTTCAGCGCTTCCTTTTCTGCTCGCTCGGTGGTATAGGTCATATAGCACTCATGAGGTTCTTCTACGCCAAAAACGCCTCCGACACTTCCTCTGCGGATGAAGACTTCTCGGAAGAAGCTTCTGCCTTCCTTGTTTTCAAGGCGGTTGATGGTGAAGATCTTCTTGCAGTCCACATCTGTCAAACCCAGGATTGCCTTGATTTCGTCGAAGCGTTCTCGGAACTTGCTCTGGTCAAGCAGCATCACCACATCAGAGTTGTTGATGATGGCCTCTTTCACGATAGGACTTCCAACAATGTCCTGGATCTCCTGAGTAACCACACCCACCGAAGCCCAGAACTTACGTGCTGTCTTGTAGAGGTATTTGATGTACTCTGCCATCATTGGCGAAGCAATGGCTTTCCATGCCTCTTCAATGACAAGCACCTTGCGGTTCTTCTTGATACGCATCTTCTGGATGAAAACGTCCATGATGATAAGTGTAACAAGAGGGAAGAGGAGAGGGTCATCCTTGATGGAGTCAATCTCAAAGACGATGAAGGTCTCATCAAACAACTTTGTGTCGAGATTCTCATTGAGGGTGAGCTCATGGCTACCGCCCTTGTAGAAGTCCTTCAGCAGATAGTTGTAGGATGCCAAGTCAATTCCTGCCAGGTTGTTCTCCTTTATAATCTGAGGAATACGGACTGTACTGTACTCGTAGAATGTGTTGAAAGACAGGTTCTCAATTTGTTTCTTCATGAAGTATTCATCGAAGTATTCCGTGATAACCTGCTCTATAAGACGGTCTTCCGTCTTGGTGACTTCACCTTGGGTTCCTTTCCAGATGAGCATGACCAGATTCTTCAGAAAGCCTATCTTCTCGATATTCAACTCCTCACGCTTGATGGCAAAAGGATTCATCGTGATAGGATGCTCGTCTGTGTAGCTGATATACTTGCCACCGACATATTCGCAGAGTCCTTCGTATGAATTACCGGTATCAACCATCACAACGTCGGTGTTCTGTTCCCACATCTGGCGGACTACACTATTCATGTGGAAGGACTTACCACTTCCCGAAGGACCGAGGCAGAAGAAATTGGAGTTGTCCGTTATCTTGTTCTTTCCTTCCTTACCGCTGATGTCGATGGCCACTGGCACACCTTGGCGGTCTGTATAGTAAATCTTCAAAGGCGTTTCCTCACTATGCTGAATGCGCTCTTTGTACATGAGACAGGCTGCTGCATCACTGAGAGTCAGGAAGCGATCATACTCTTGGTTGGTGGAGTAGCAATTACCAGGGAATGAGTTGACAAACAGTTCCAGCTGGTTGTAGGCTCTTTTGCTGATATGAATGCCCAATCGGCCAAAGGAGTTCTCCAGATGGTTGGTACATTTCTGAATATCAGCATCTATAGGTACTCCAACGACAAGGTTGAAGTGGGCATATACCAACTGCTTGTTTTCTCTTGCTATCACATCCTGCACCTTCTTGATGTCCTCCACGGCTATCTGGTTGCTTGGATTTGGCATACTGGCATGACGGTTTTTCTTCTTGTCGAGTAGGGAGAGTTCTCTTTTCTGGTTAGGAATGAAGAACATCTGGTTATACACAACTACATCGGCAGATGGGATGCTGTCAACCAATGATACCATATCCACTGGCATTGAAACATTGTTCACCTCAATGTTTGTGAAAGGACGGACTATAGATGGTGTGCTGACACAGTCAACATCAACAAGACTATAGACCTTGCATCGTTTGTTGCCCATACAGATAGACTCTTCATCGACTTTGAAGTTGGTCATAGACACAACCTTGTCATTGAAGTTCATGGAGAAATAGCGGTCAACGTATTCACGAGCCGTATTTCCGTCCAGGTAGGAGGCTTCCACGCCAGAGTCTTTCAATTGGTCTTTGACTTTTCGAATCTTCACCACAAAGTCACGCCATTTCTTGCTGTCAAAAGAGAAGATTCGGCTTTTCTTATTCTCCTGGGTGATAATCAGATAAGTCTTGCTATCGGTATAGGAACGTCCATTGAAATACTTGAAGTAAGACTCCGACAAGAACTCATGGTTGTCATTGCTCTCATCTTGGAACTGTTTGCGCACGAAGACATCCTGCTTATGAATGGCATAGCCTTCACCGAGGGTCTGGGCAAGTGCAGTGACAAGATGATTGAACTCATAGTAGCTGTCTATGTTTGCAGAATACTTCTGCACCGGGTTCTCCATCTTCAAGATGGCAGAATATTCGCCAGTTTTGGTATAGAGCACGCCAATGCCATCCACATCTTCAACAGAGAAGTAGATGTCCTGAAAGATTTTCTTGCGTTTTCCTCCGGTTCCAAAGGCAGAGACTGAGATAGCCATACCTATAAGTATTGCTACAAATGCTATGATTACATATATGATCATTGTTATTTGCTCTTTTATCAAATGAAGATAGGCTCATCCTTGCGAGAGGGTGAGCCTACCGATTTACACTATTCAGATTTCAACACACTTGCTCATTTGTTTACGTTTGAATTTTGTTTGATTACATTCTATGCGAACAAGCATAGATGAATACACCATGCTCTTCCTTCTTGGTATGCAACCCTTTCTTCTGTTTGAAAAAGATGAGAGCAGCTCCCGAACAGAGGGAAACAGCAAGAACCACAAGACCAACCACAAAGCCGAGAATGCAATATGCTATGATAAAGCCGAGGATGGCTCCACCAACGGCACAGGCAGCCCAGGTGATATAGCGTCCCTGGAACCCCATGAATTCAAGGGGCTTCTGGAGACCCTTGAACATGGGATAGCTTACGTACTGATTTTCGTTTACTTCTCCTGACATGATGTATTCTTTAATGCTTGAACGATAGATTAGAGGCCGAAGAACAAAGGCAGAGCCTGGGCTGCAGCAACGAGGAAGATACATGCGCCAACAACCATCATGATCTTCTTCTTGACATCCTGCTCCTCATTGTTCATAGCGATGTAAACGCTGATAGCACCCACAACGGCAACTACACCGGCAATGGCGTAGCAGAGCTTAACCACAAAAGGTACATACTTGGCAATCTCCTCCGTCACAGTTGCGAGGGCATCTGTTCCGGCTGTGTAATCACCAGCTGCGTTCTGTGCATAGGTCGCCAATGTTCCACAGAAAAAGAGCATGGCGAGCGTCTTCATACGCTTGGCACTGAAAAGATTCTTTGCGAAATTCTTGATTTTCTTCATTTGATTTCTTTTGATGATACTTAAAAAAATTACACTCATTTATCTCTCCTGCAGGTTGAGATGTTTTGTTATCCTATCTTTTTTACCTTATACTATATTGTAACCGAAGAATGCAGGGAACAGGATAGTTGCACCTATCATGAAAAGGCAGGCACCAATCAGCATCATGATGGATTTGGTTACGTCACCTTCGCCCGTATTCATCTTTATATAGATTTGCAAAGCTCCTATGATGGCTACGATGGCAGCTATGGCATACACCAGATAGACTACATAGAGCATCATTGTTACCGTAAAGTCATGAGCATTGCTCAGTGCGTCTGCTCCCCAGCTATAATCGACACCACCGCATTTGGCAGATGCCAACATTGGCTGGAAGAGCATGACACCTATTAACATTATGGCAAACAAAAGATTGTGTTTACAGCTTATCTCTGGCATTCTTCTTTTCTATTTTTCGGGTGTTGTGCTTATTGTTGAGATTCTGCATAAACTCATCTGAGAGGTAACTGCATTGTGGCACTGGATCTATGTGCTCCAAAATCTCATCGTTCTTCTCGTTGAGTTTTTCGCTGGTCACGGTATGTGACTGTGGCTGCTGCGATGGCTCTTCACCAGAAGGAGGTTGCGGATAGGGTACGTTTCCTGTCGGGTTGACAACTCTGAGTCCATCATCCGTGATGTGCTCCGTGAAGGTCATGTCACCCTCGTCAGGACCCTCGTTGCGTTCTTCGATTGCAACTGGCTGTTCCTCATTGGTCAAATCACCTACATCATAGGTCTCTTCTTCTGTTTTCTTTTCATCCTTCTTTCCATGTAGGTCTAATGTGATCATTACTGCAAAGTACACTACATACACAAAAGTGAGGACGAGCGCAAAAATTACGAATCCTGACATTTTTAATCTGAATTTTATTTGTTATTTTTATTGTTATCATACTCGGAACTTACATCCGACGAGTCGGCGTATTTCCCAAAAACAGTGCAAAGGAACATATATTTGTGCGATAAATGAAAAAACAGAGCTAAAACCGTTTCAGTCTTAACACAGATTATAAAAGAAGTATGATAATATTTCAATAATCATACTATAAAATAACGAAAGGGCGTATAATACAAAAAAGGAGACCCCCTCGAAAGAGAACCTCCTGATTGGTCAGTGATATGGCATTTGGGACACTATTTGGGTGGTTTGATAATACCATTGATTACATCATTAACATCTTTGTAGTTGACATATCGATGGGATTCATCTACCACCTTATCCTGATAAGCAGCTTTTATCTTCTCTACAGTCTTTGCGCCTGCATCATCGTTATCCAGATAACAATGTATCACAGTATATTCATGCAGATATGGCAATAGAACCTTGATGTTACTGACAGAGTTGAGAACGAGATAGTCGCATTCATGTGGCAGGCAAAGCTCATTTCCTGTTATCCATTTCTTGATACTGGCATATGTCAGCATATCAAAGAAACCTTCAAAGATGCAGCATTCTTTGTGTGGCTTGTTGTTTGGTCTGATGATTGAAATGGACTTTTTGCCAATGCTTCGTTTGCTGTATTTGTTTCTTGCTTCCATTCCGCCCTCGATATTTTCGAAGGCTATGGCATAGTAACTCTTGTCATAGATACGATAATGTACTTCCTTGCAATACTCTTTGGCAATGTCATAGTCTATGCGTCTCTGCAAAATGTAGTCTCTGAGATAAGGATGACTGAGGCCAACTATACGCTCAATGATGGTGTTGGCTTCTTTTGCCTTCTCTCGCTGGGCAGCCTGGTCTTGCTTCCAGGCTTCCTTTCTCTCATCTTCCTTTCTTTGGGCTTCATAATCCTCTGAATATTGAAGATGGTGTTCCTTTATCTTCTGCTCCAGATAGGTCAGAACTTCATGATTGTTCCAGGAAGGATTCATTTTCTGAACCAGGTTGATGAGATTGCCACCTTCGCCAGCTCCAAAGTCATTCCATAGATTCTTCTTGGGACTGACATTGAATGAAGGCGATGCTTCAGTCCTAAAAGGAGACAGATACCAATAGTTCTCCTTTAATATATAGACATGATGATAGCCCAGTGATTCCAGGAACTGCACAATGCTGACTGATTTGATTTCTTCTATAGTCATGCTGTTACATATATTATGGGCACATATTAGTTTAATATATATATACCCGGTTAAACTTAAACTTATAAACTTACTTGGACGGAAACAGAGTAGGGTGATAATGGTAGCCGTCTTTCTCTTTTGTTATCAACTTTCGTTCATTGAAAATCTTTAGCATCTCCTTCACGGCATTATCACCACGTTTGTAACCTTCTTCGGCATAAGCTTCACCCAGAGCCTTTACCAGATCGACGTATCTCTGTGGGGTACTCTTGGAGAAAATCTTTTGAAGTACCATCGTATGAACATCGTCTGGCAGAGAGGTGAGCGGCTTGTCTTTGGGCTTGACAACAGTGACATGATAACCGACATCAAGTACAGGCAGAGAGTTATCGTCAATGTGGAATGCCCAGCTCGAAAACTCTTTGTCTCGCATATGCATGGGTCTTACCTCACTGATATTGGCATCCTGCTTGTTCTTGCTGATAATCAGCACCGTTTCTGCCTTATTCTCCAACTCAGTACCAATATGACCACGAGTGTTGTTGTCATTCTTGTTAAGGTGGAGCACGCAATGGATATGCAGATCATACTTGCTCGTCCATGCCATCAGCATCGTCATCACGTCTGTGGACTCCTTGGCATTGTTGATGTCGTACATGAGATCTCTCAAACCATCGATAATGACAAGTCCCACACCATCAAATGTTCTTAGCGCATAATCTATGAGGGCTATGCGGAGAGTAGGAGTGAACTCCCTTAGTCCATAGAATTTGATGCGCTTGTCTTCCTTGTTAAGGCTGAGTCCTGCCAGTCGGTAGATTCGCTCAACAACATTGTGGCAATGATAGCGACTCTGCTCCGTATCGAAATAGAGAATTTGTCTCTTTCCTTCAGGAAAACTTGCCCGGTAGTTGAGTACAGTGGAATTGGTTAAAGCTGCTGCTACCATCGCCGTGATATTGAACGTCTTTTTACTTTTTGCCTTACCAGTTGATGCGCTGAAATTTCCGAAAGTGGCAATGGTACAGTCACCGACCCATAACACCTGGGGTGGTACGGGCGGTTTTTCTGAAGCTTTTATCTCTCCTTGTCTGAGATAGCTTTCCAGTTCACTGTCGTTGAAAGCGCTCTTGCACAGCATGCCTACTTCAAGAGAACTTGCTGCAGACTCTTCTTTCTCACTTTTACTGTTTCTTCCTCTTGCCATTGCTTCTTTCAATTTGATTTCTACACTTTGAGGGGGCAATCACTATCTCAGACTTTTCCAAAAGAGCCGTCAGTTGGACATCAGAATAAACTCTGGTCTTGTTTTTCTTTCTGTCTTTCATAACGCTTCTCTATTTGTTGGCACTGTCCTTTCGTGCCGGGGTGATATGGTTGTTGCGCATCCATTTCAAAAGCTCCTTCTTGTCGAAATAGATGGTTTTGCCCTGTGGCTTGTAGTGAGGAATCTCCATGTTCATGGTGAGCTTGTATATCTGAGACTGAGAAACGCCAAGATATTCCGCAACCTCGGTGGTGGTGAGCATCTCTTTGTTTGAGAAATATCTTTCCTCAATCTTTGAAAGACGCTCGTTAAGTGCCTCAGGTTCTACCGAAGTGAGTTCCTTTACTCTCATTTCCAAAAGTTCTACTCTCTTGGCAAGTATGTTCATGTCAATTTTACTATTTCCCATTTTCTAATTACTTTTAATGTTAGACAATAAGGGGGCTACCCCCGAAACTGAATCGATTCGGGGGCAAAATTACCCCAATAAAATCTAATACAACTGACCTTACTCCTGACACTCGGAAGTGTCAGGGGGGATGTAAGGAGATTTTTCTTTTCAGTTGTTTAACTTACTTTACTTCATCGCATTTCTTTCAGTTGTTTTGCAAAATCCAGAAACTCCCCACTTGGGAACTTTGCAGATGAAGCCTTCAGTTCACTGAGTCGGCTGCTGATAGCACCTCGCTTGGATGCCTTTCCCGTACTCTTAGGGGTGAGCAGCTGATTGTCCGCAATAAGTGATACCCAGTTGTGGGGAATCATCTTCTCGATAGACAAAGCATACAGCAATTGAAGTACCTGTCGCATGTTGACTACAACCAGAGATTCATCCAACGCACATTTGAAGAATCCGTCCATCGTTTCTTCATCGATACCTTCTACAAAGAAATTCGACTCATTGGCGAATTTCGTAATGAGTCGAATCTGTTCTGGAGTGAATGAAGCCAGAATGCGAGGGCTTTCAACCACAACTTCAATGTGGTTGAATTCATAAACCATAGTCTCAAAGTCTCCTTTCTCAAATGAGGACTTGGTGAAGTACTTGATGACAAGGTCTTTTCTGGTGGTAAGCAACTCATACAAGCTGAATACATGCATGAAATGGTTGCGGATGATCAGCTCCTCGGAAGAGAAGACCGACAGGTGATAGCTAACAAAGTCGTTGACATATCTGTCATACAACTTGCCATCGTTAAGGATTTCCAACTTGTACTGCTCGTAAGCAGCACGATAGAGTGTCCAAAGCTCATCTTTGGAAAGCTCAATCTCTTGTTTTGGACAATGATCTGAGCATTGTAAACACAAAAAGAGAGAGCACAGAGGAATTGTTCTTCTGACTCATATTACTTTTTGTTAATGAATAAATTTGAAATACGCCTACTTAATGAAGCAGGCGGAAATGTGTATTTAACTTGACTGATATTTACTATGTAAGTCATCATTTCAGTGCAAAGATACACTAAAATTGTGCAGTCTATCTGCATTCAGTATAAAAAATAACATCAGTATGATTATTTAGACTGTTATCAAAAGAAAAGCCTACATTAGAGAATATCCAATGTAGGCTTCTGAAATTTAGGCACTTATCTGTCCTATAAAGTTCTTTGTCTTGGCCTTTTGCTGAGTATCTGATTAATCTCCATGGTGCTGATTGGAGCCTCTATCTTGCAGCCAGATTCTAACCATTTGATAAGGTCATCCCTAAAGAAGGTGTATTTCTTACCCTTCTGATTGACAGGGATTTCTCCGTTCTGTATGTAAGTGTACATAGTGGATTTCTTGATTTTAAGAAATTCACAAGCTTCCTTCACATCCATTGGAATATGATCTGACACGGAAGGTCTTTTAGTCCTGCGTACTTCTTCTCGAATCAGTTCCATAGACTGGTCAAGAAGATCGAATCTTTTTAGAATCTCTGACAATACTTCCGGTATGTCATTGAATGTTATTTGTCTTTCTTCGTTCTGCATATTGAAAACTTTCTTTATTTCTGATGATGAAATTGATAATCATTGTAATCGGGTACATCTATCTCTATTACGCATTTGCCCTTCTGTCTCAATGTACGTCTCATGCTTTCCACTTCAACATCCTGGAGTTCGGTAGGGAAACACAGCTTGATGAAGGTTGCTCGTTTCTGACCGCTCCAACCAAGGCGTTCTCCAATATTCCAGGAGTAATGTCTGATGTCGAGAGTATTCAAGGTTCCATTTGTTTTCACAGGAACGATACATGATTCAGGGATGTCGTATAGTTTGATGTTCTGACACAGTATCTCCAAGTACTCATCTGTCATATATGGAGAAAGAATTGAGTAAGTGTAGTCTTTGACCGCATCATATTTAGAACTTTCAAGACTATACTGCCTGTTGCGATAGCGTTCACGCATTTCTTCCGCTTTCTCCACATCCGAAATGGATGGTTCGTTGGAAGAAATACTGTTGTTGATCACGATGTCTCTCACCGCTTGCGGCTTACGTAAGCACATGATAGCACAGACGATGATGGCAAATGATATATAGTAGAATATCATCGGCAAAGAGAAACCGGAATCTGAGTCGGAAACTGTCACCATCAGGTTAGCAATCGCTCCATGTATCCTTGGAGCGACTACTACCATAACGATGGTGAGCATATTCGAAATGAGGAGAATCAAGAAGTTCTCTTTTAACTTTTTAATCATTGCAATTGTTACTTTTTGGAGTTTTTGTGTCTGCAAAGATATAGAGAATCTTGCTATTTCCTGCTATTTCGTATCAACAAAATGCGTTTCTTAAACACTATTTATTATTCTGTGTTTCAACGCTTTAAGCGATATTTTTCTTTCTCTTTTTTGCCGTGTTATAATCTTATTTTCTCTTTTTTGCATTTGGGCACATCTTGCTTTCTGTTGGCTTCTCGTCGTCTTTCACGTTCGTTAACGTAATTCTGCCTGCTGCCTCACGTGTTTTTGGATTTGCATGAGAAGCGTAGATCTGCGTTGTGCTGACATTCTTATGGTTGAGCAGATGCTGAACTGTATAGATGTCTGTACCAAGTTCGAGCTGCAACGAGGCATACGTATGACGAAAGCAATGGAAGGTGATATGCTTTTCGATACCGCACTCTTTTAGCCAGTTCTGCATCACACCATACGTCATAGTACGTTTGAAACCTTGGAAGATATATGTTCTGTTGGTTTTGGGATGGATTAGAGCATATGCATCATCACCAATTGGAACCTGGGTCTGGCATTTTGTCTTCACGCAAATAAAATCCAGATAATATCCACCATCAGCATAGCTACGGATGTTTTCCCATTTCAATCTCAGGATGTCGCTGATACGGAGACCTGTCAGACAAGAGAATAAAGCTGCCTTTCGAACCACCGGAATAGAACATTCTGTGTTGTACATTCTTCTAACTTCCTCCAATGTAAGACTTTGCTTTACTGGCGTTGTACATGAAATGTTTTCCAAAAGGCTGGCAAGATCATCTGTCAGCCTTCGCTCACGGTATGTCTTTGTCAAAACCTGCTTGAACACATTCCAATAGGCTGATGCCGTATTTCTGGAAATAGACTTCTTGATAACATGTCCACCTCTTGATGAAACTTTGGTGTCAAGGAGATATTCCATGTACTTGTTGCAATAAAGTACATCAAGCATCTCAAATGTACATTTACCTTTACTGAACTTCTCGAAATGCTTGTAGGCTGCATCACACTTCACATAGTTACGATTGACCATATTTCTGAAATATTCGAGAAAGTCCTCCTTCAATCTGTCACGGTTGAAGAAATCGTATTTCTCATCGAGAACATCAATGTACACCTTACAACGAATAGCTTCTGCCTTGGCGAGAATCTTCTCATTGTAGAGCTTCTCCTGCTTGTTGGCAGGATCGGCATAAATGTACATGCCAAGTGAGCGACGGCGTATCAACTCCATCGTCTCCGGGTCTCTATATCCTGGCCAGAAGTCCAGGAAAAGTGACTTTGTTCCGTTGCGTCTGTCACGCATACGGAGCTTAACGGTTTTACATACTTGCATAATATATCTGATTTTTGTATTAATAAAATTCGGTTGCAAAATTCTTAAATGATACTACATTGACAGCAGTAAAGAGAAAGTAAATCATACTATTCAGTATAATCTGTTTTCAAATCATCATTTTTGAAACGTTTTTCCATGAGTCTGTCGAATTCTTCTTTTCTAAAGAACATGAATTGCCCCTTCTTTACTTTAGTGACTTTGTAATGCTTGACGTAATAATGAACAATATCCTTTGTCATTCCATACTTCTTCATTGCTTCTTCTACGGAATAGTAGCGTTCTCTTCCTTCGAAATATCCAGTCTTCAGCGCCTGGATGTGCTGCTTTGAATAGTAGGTTACTCCATATTCAACTTTTGAAGGTATCTTATGCCTGTGGATGAATGAACGTACTGCATCATGCGTCATCTTGTAGGTATCTCTCATCTCTTCAGGAGTGATCCAGTCATTTATATCCGCATACTTATGCTTCTGATTATACAGGATGTCAATGGCCTTCTTCTCATAGAAGTTGAAATTTTTAAGAGCTATTTTAGGAGTTTTGTTCTCTCTTGTCATCACACCGACATGCTTGATGGTAATCTTGAACATTTCTGCCACTTCCTCAGTAGAGTAATATCCTTCTGGAGTAGGAGGACATGCTCTCTCCTGTGCCTTTGCTTGGAAGATGACACGTTCTGTTCCATCCAAGTTCTCCACTTTCTTGGTGTTGCCCATTCGCTGTTGAGTAATCTTGTCGAAGTCGGTTCTATAGATCATCGTGAACTTACCTCGCTTCTCTGTCCTTACATCATAATTCTTAAGAGTGTAGCTAATTTGATCCTTTGTTAAGCCATACTTTTCTGAAATCTCTTCGTAAGTGTACCAGTCCGGATCTACCTCATTACCTTTTTGCTTGATACTATCGATATGTATCTTTGAGTAATAGGCTTTACCATTTCTGTTTACCCTTGGTACCTTGTGATAGGTTACAAAACTCATAGCGTTAGTTCGAGTCATACCATACATCTCCATCACCTGATCCATTGTATAGTAGTTGCCGAGATCGATTTCTTCAAGAAGGTCTGCAAACTTTGCATCAACTGCCTTTTTACTGAAGAAGGTGTTACGTCCTACATAGACTTTTGGAATACCCAAACGGTCACAGCGTCCCCATACGGCCTTGCGACCGATATTATATTTCTCCATGATTTCACGCAAAGTATAATACTCCTGGTCATCTTTGCGTTTATAGCTTTTCTTCTTGTATGCACCAGCTTCCTCAAAGTACTTATCAAGATCTTCACGACGAACATATGTCTTACGTCGTAGTCTGACAGCTTTGAGTGTTCCAGAGTAAAAGCATCGATACACAGTAGTAACACTAACACCAAGAAGAAATGCGACATCTGAAGGTGTCAAGAAAGGTCGAGAAGCGATTTCCAGACTTTGCAAATTCTGAGCATCGTCCTTCTTACTTTCTCTTGCTTTTTTCTTTTTCTCAGCTTCTTTCTTCCGATGTACAACACGAGCACATCTCTTGGAGCAATACTTATTTGTGATTTTGGTAGCAATGAACTCTTCACCGCATACCTCACATTTTCTTAAAATTCTCATTTTTGCTTGCTATTTAGTACCCTATGAGACCCCCTAATTCTTTTGCAGCAATTTTCACGTTTTTGCAGCAATTTTCATGATGGTGTCCAACATGAGAAATGTCGGTCACTGGAAAGGTTTGCAGATTTTGCAATTAGTGTCCAAAAATAGAATTTTGGCTTTCCATTTGATCACAGAATTGAGGGCCACGAATGAAATTTGAGCCAAAAATACACCAAAATATTGGTTTCTACAAATTACAAATGGAATGTGTTAAGACGAAAAAAGCCACCTAAATAGGTGGCTTGCAAGCAGTTATAAAAATGTTCGTTTTAAAGCTGTCCAGGGGGTTACTTTCCCACGCACCATACGTAACCAACTGAATATCAGTTACTTAATGTATATTTGGGCTACATGAAAGCCGGACTTAAAAGTAAGTTTTTTTATCTCCTTAATTATCTGATATTCAGTGCTTTTTAGTCCTACTTTCCTACTTTTTTCAAGTATCTTTTTAAGCCCTTTTCTACGCCTTTACTTTCCGATGCAAAAGTGCTTGAAGATATTGTTTAGCGTTTCCTGGCTACTGATC